>JGI24022J15233_10000874_pt1 | contig 22282 bp, 17 predicted proteins | sample Ectturendosymbi2_FD_15233 | JGI IMG/M metagenome (IMG submission 15233)
ATNTGNTTTGGTAACTTCACTATAAAGTGGAAATTCCTCCCCTGAACTCATGAAATTCCTCCCCAGGGAGGAATTCCTCCCCGGTTGGGAACCACTGCTTTAACACAAAATCACAACTGCTGGTTAGCGACTACTAATGATTCTTGAAATTTGCGCTCTGAAAGTGCAAGAAACGTGATATTAACAAAGATTTTGTGCTGCGCTGACAATGATCATTTCAAGCCAGAACCGTCGGCAGAAAGTCTTGAATAGGGGGATTTATGTTGGTGCAGGGGGGCTTGACACCCTAATCATTGACACATACTCCACTGATAAATATTGTTTTATATTTCAGTTTGGGGGACTTGAAGCTTTGCTTGGACGGGCTAAGACCACCAAAGCCCCCGTGGCGACGGGACTGTTTCAAGCTTGAGACCCGTGCATCTCTACCTGCCATCGCATACCCACTAGCCGCAATGCAACCGTGCTGTGGGGAACATTGTGTTGTTGCGTAACACTCCGTTGCGTTGTGCGCTTGAGGTTGATCGTGTCTTGACCAAGCAAGATTTTATTTGGTTCGGCATTACTTCATGCAAATAAGCCTCTCAAAAATGTCCCATCTGAATTTGAATTCCCTTGCAAGAAAGCTGGGCCCTTGCATTTCACTCAGGCTGCATCTCGGGTCGTGTTGTCTACAGTGTATGACATCATTCCTAATAAAATTGATTGATTTTATCGTATTTTTCATCTAATCGCAAAAGGTCACGTTAAACGTTGTTTCGTCCGTTTATTTTCGAACAGTTAAAATTGACATTGGCAAAAAATGGCAAGTTTGTTTCGGGGGGGTGGGGGTGCACGGGCTCTTCTGCCCCATACTGGCTGCGCCTCTGACACGTGACAGAGATGAAGTCAACAGACGTTGTAGAAGCACAACAAGCAAACAGTTTCGATCGTAGACCCCTGCACATTATATTGCTACAACGTCAAGTCCTCCTCAGCCTCCCTGCTTGTTGTACAATGATCAAATGAAACATTGCAATCTTCTGAAAAAATATAATGTCAATTCATCACCACCTCCATGTTTTTTTTGAGATTTGACCTTGCTGACCACAAAAGGATTTTGAGAAACTGTAACTATTTTATCTGGAAACCGATATGGTTGCAAAGCAACGTTTAAGTGTATTTTGATGGTGGTAGTAAAGCGAGTCTTTACTGCATTTTTGGAGGCTGTTTGAAAATTTTGAGAAACCGCTTCAGTCTCTCAAAACACCAAAAAAGCACTGTTCAACTCCTGCTCACAATTTGCAGGGCAAAAACGTTGCTCTTGTTATTTATGCACATGTAAAATTTGTGAAAATCGTACGGTTTATTCACACAAACTACGTTATAACAGACATGTGAGTTATGTTTATCGGCGATATAAGGTCTTTGTCTTGTCAGGGCATCCTCTTGCAATAATTGAAAAATTCGTGGATGCCCCCACTAAGCCAAATTTCTTACTTTCCTTTGTGAATCATTTTAGCACATTTCCATATTAATTTCGTTTCCAGGGTTCAGACTAATAACTAACAAAGGAACACATAAAAAGAATGTTTTTAAAGAAAATTTGTTCCAATGCATCAAAAAAATGCCCTATTAATATGGTGCCATTAAGTGTACATGTTGAAGGTTGTAATGAACAACGACCAACTAAAACCTGATGCGAAACAAAGGGAAACTATTGAATGTTTAAACACATTTTCGTTGCAATATGTCGAAGACGAAATCGCATCAGAGAACTTTAAATATTATGGGCAGTGATATACTGTAGTCACTGATTTGTTTTGCCATGGAAATATCGTTCGAAACAGAGAATTTAATAATTGTTTGTTTTACTGTGACGATGACTGGTGTCAAAGGCTGACATTTGCTTCTTGTGCAGCGATAGTTGAGTTGTTAACACTCTTGCCCTTGGAGTGCTATGGCGATTCACTCTGTGGCTGCAGATGAATCACCAAACCGTTCTATTGCAAAATGGACATTCTGCTATACCACTAACCTGTCACTGCCCCAATTGCTACGATCAAAAAACTACAAAATAACTTCCTGTGATTTTGTGGTGGAATTGCCTGCATCTTCCACTCGAACTGGCGTTTGTACAAAACGTTCCGCTCCAGGTGAACGTTCACAATTCAGTCTTCTTTCCAGCTTCATTTGCAATAAAACGTTGTGGAAGGAAAGTTACATGAAAGGAAACATTCGATACAATCAGAAGTGTAGAAAGTTAATAGAAAGTTTTTATCATTTTAAGATCTTACATAGCAAATCAAAGCATTTTTTAAATTATCTTTGTTGGTGCGCGGAACCGGGGATATCTGGACTTCTACCTATCCATGCCCGGAACATTTTTTCTATTCTAATTTGACAGCTTGAAGAAATCACAAAACCGTGGCTCCTCTGAAAACAGGCAAGTGTTTGAGCAAATTTTTGTGACACGTGGATATCGCTCATATTTTTAATTTCAAAAACTTGCCTACGAATCCACAAAAAAGACGAGTTTGTTTTAAGTTTGTGTTGTGTATGTTTGGTTACCTGTTTAGAAAGTCATTGGTTGATGTTTCGAGCTTTGCATCCACTCAAACGTTTCCCGATAAATGTCCTTTTCGCACTAAGCAAGTAAAATACTAAATCAAAATTAAGGGCAAGTGCAAACGGCAAAAAAGACAAAGTGTTTCAGATTTTCAAGCACTTGGCTTCCGTTCTTGTGAATTTGACAGTATCACTTGCAACTTTTCAATTCAACTGTCGTTTGTTACAGATACCATCGCTTAGACATACGCAATGTAAGCGTATGATGCGATGTGCAAAACCACTCATTCATTTGACTTTAACAAAATTTGTTTCTTGAAACATGGTGCCACGAATGTTGTCTTTATTTATTTACGAAAACTACACTGGTCCCGCAATACGATATTCACTGTCCAACTGAAAGCCAAAGTTATTGTTTTCTGTCTGTTACGGTACCGCGAAAATGCATTTGTCGCTGCTGAAACAGCTACAACTTTCAGAGAGCTTATATACATCGCTGCTTATGTCTTTTGCGTAAGGATCAGAACCTCTTTAATAAATATTTTCAAACATTTTCATTTCAAATCAAACGAATCATCTCTTTGATTGTTCTTGAGATGAAGCAGAGTGTTCAACACACTCGAGCACAACGAATCACAACTCACGCACGCACGGCGTTAACAATGTAGATGAAAAACACAAGCATAGGTATGTGGCGTTAGTAAAGAATATCCACATAAATGGCACATCACATTCACTTTGATTCTTAGCACCGATGCATGCCACTGTAATAAAGTCCAAGTAGGGAGCACGTTGAGTGCATTTTGGCCGTGCCATGTATTTTCTAAATTGTCAAGTTTGTTAGACAAGGCTACGTTACACACTGCTTCGCCATTTTCAAAAGACATTCTACCATACAGAGCACCAGTCATCTTGCCTATCGATTACGGCCTATATAAACGATCTGTGACGAAAGAGTTGAATTGAAAACTAGGTCAGCAGCGGAAGGAAGTGTGGAAACGTCGAAAGCAAGAGTCAATTTCAAGCAAATGTGTTCGAAAAATAAGGTCATTAAGCGGGGCTTTGGGCTTATAATGAGGGCTTTTTAATATAGGAATGAATGGAGTAATTCCGGACCGGACAATTTTGAGGGTGGACATATTAACCGTAGGTTTGAGAGGGGAATACCGCACCAAGTTTTGGTTTGTCTTGTATTATTTGTTTGACCATCTCTAATCATTGAAATCATGGTTAAATGCAGGGTTGTTTTAAGGCGTTTTAATGACGGGATATGGGTCCCTAGAATTTCAAATCGGGTCACTAGATGCAGAGAAAACTATCATCAGGTCCCTAAAATCAGAAAAAATCGGGTCCCTAGAATCAGGGAAATCAGGTCCCTACTGATCCATACCGGCACCTAACATTTTCCTTAAAAAATACCCTGGTTAAATGTAGCCGGTAGCTGTGATTTATTGTATTTATCCATGAACTTCAAAGCTGTAAATATCCTTTAGTTGCAGAATATTTAAATTTTAGAAGCCGAAATTCCAGATATATATGTTCACACATCTAGTCAAAAACTGACAAATACTTCCTTGCGTCGATGTGTGTCCTGATGTGGGTCATTAGTCATATACAAAGCAATAACGCAGTAAACAGTATTTAAATGAAAGCTGGTAAAAGTTTCTGAAACAAGCGTTTTCATTCTTAGAAAAGATGGTATAAAACATGAACTACAGTTTATGCAGACGAAGCGTAAGCGCAGAAGAAAAAGCAAACAGAACATAGCAGTGGGTGATTGCAGGAAGCTGCGAGCTAGCAAAAGAATTCACTGCGTCTTGAATCACACAACGAAAATGAACAAACGACAGAAACTGATCTTTGACAACAAGCGAAGGCCGATTGTTTGTATCGTGAGCGATTTGAAAACATTCGCAATCGTCTTCAGGTATTCACAGTCGCCATCAGGGGCCAAGATTTCCGGTTCATTGCAATTGCCAAAATCTTCGGTGTGCTATTGGTGTGGGCATGTACTTCTAATCTTCTGCAGTTTTCTGTTATAATTATGCTGACAAGTTTGCGCTGCGAGTCTGACTAACATGCGTGTTATCACCAGAGCGTGACGTGCACATGATGGCTGAAACGTTTGACGTACCTTGTCGTTCCTCGAGTGGGAAATTGCCTTAGACTCTTCGAGTTTGAGCGTTTCATGCACACATCTCAGACCACATTGCCGAGTTTCAAACTTTAAAGAAGTTTTTTATTCACCTCAGATGTTTCGACACCAAGGGCATAAACGTTTCTTTGAACCACATGTTTTTTGTGTTCAGATGCTTGATCCTGAGCACCTGTCTTGTCTTCAGTTTGAGGCTGCTTGGTTTGATGTTTGCAGTGAAACTATCCGACACAGGCACCAAGAAAGCGCATGGAGGTAACCATTGTTCAACATGGTACGTTTAATATTTTCTAAATCCTCTTGCAGAATTTGATAAGAGATGAATATTGTACAGGTCTGTGAGATCTAATTGGTTAAAATGCCAAGGAAAATAATGCAACGTCACATTTTACTTTTTTGGTGTTTGGAACTTTTCGCATTCAAGTATAAAGAAATATATTACTTGAATTTTAGAAACATTTTTGTTTTGTTCTTTTTTCTTGCACATGTAAATTAACCAAGTACATTGATTGAGTGCTGCTGTTAATACTTACGTCAATGAGTTGCTGTTGTCACCTGTTACTTAACATTTGCCTTTGTTGCGCTCACTATGAATCGATTGTATCTTCTGCCTTTCACTCTTGTGGAATGTAATGGGGTGTTTTGATCTCCAATTTCATTGCGTACATTGAAAAGCTTTTTGCTACTTGTTCATTGGAAAATCCTAAAGCAACGAATTGTGAACTGAACAGAGTTCGGCTTTAAACTCTGCTGTGCATGCTGTTGAAGTAGGCTTGAGCACGGGGAATGCACCAAGTAGTTTTATCCGGGTTCTTCCCCTGTACTGGAAGCCAGTTATGATAGATTGCGACCGTTCGATAGCAACGTTCTGCCATCGAAATTTTGTCCAGCATCATGGTGATTTTGTTGGCATCTTCAGAAGAAATACTTTGAGCACATATTCTGGATTATCTCATACACCAAGATTTCTGCTTACCATGAGGTACATTTCATACGGATGATAGCAATAAACATATTTTCCCGGGAAACGCAAAGCAATTAAATAAATGCCAATCTGGGCATTTCTTGGGCATTTCTTATTTGAAAGATTGTCATTTTCAAGGGTACTTCAACGAACTTTCACTGTGGGGTTGTGAGCATACGAATTATTGGAGGTGGTATGGAGAAAATGTCCGTATTAATAACTCTAAACCTTTGCCATCCTACGTTCACGCTACGGCAGGTGTCACAAAAAAACTTTGACATTAACAGTTGTGGTCACAGCAGTTTGAAAGATGTGGCGTTAACATTTTTTGTCAAAATCTTTGCAACTGCGTAAAGTAACGGAAATTTTACAAAAATGAAAAAGAGTAAATAAATGACATCCACGTAATATCCAACTTATGGTTTCAAGCAAGCTATTACATTAATTTGAGACAAAGTCTTCCGTGAATTGATGCATACTTATGAGGGTCTGTGTGAACATGCATTCTAAAAGTTTGCCGCTGTGTAATCATTCACTCGGCTGATGCAACTCGAGTCACACTTTGCTGACAGAACTGGAATCAGCATTTTTAGATATACATTTTAATAACCCAATCAACTTTTTATTACAACTTGTTCGGACACACGTTTGATACAATTGTGGGAACTCTACTCCAGTCGCATTTCATCCATCTATTGACTCCAATGAAGTCTCAGTTTGCCTACCAGGCATTGGAACACCTAAAGACATGAATTGTTAAACTCAGTCATTCAACAAATCATTCAGAGGTTTAAGCAACTAGAAAAGGTTTCGAATTGTTAGTGGCTCAATAATAGCTTGAACTATTTGGAACAATTCATCGAACAATTGTTGGAATCGGCATGAATTTTAACTCGAAACATTTGAATTGGTCGTTTTATTTCTGTGTCTGTATATTTCTACTATGTCAACTCTCCCAGTACTGGCACTCTAGTTGCGCATACATTGCAGAGCCACAAAAGCGTACACGCAAGCACTTCGGTGTGACGTAACATCCTGTATGGCTTTAGCGGAATGTCTGATTTCCGGAATGTCTGAGGATGATCGCATTGCATAAATTTCAGGATGTTGCTTTGATCTCAGCTAAACGTGAGTACAAATTTACCTCTTTTATCTTTCCTGACAATCTTATCCATTCCAACCACGGAGCATAAACTGCAGAGCCGCAACAAGCTGTCATTTTGGGCGGGGTTCTCAAATGATTGTAACTTGTGGTGACTGACAACTGAACACGTTTGTGAAGGTTTTGGGGGGAGGGAGTTGAGCGGTTTCCCCCTGGTTGCGAACATAGCACAGCCAACTGTAAATAAAGTTGTACAAATGCAATTTGCATTTTACGACTTTTCAGACCAGATAGTCAGCAGGCACGTCGTGAAGAAAATGCGTTGACAAACAGTAGATATATACACCATGTATATTATCCAAGTTTCATTGAAGAACTCACGTACAAACTACAAAGTATTTATTCATAAAGATTTCTCTGAAGCTAAGCAGCTAAAATGTTGGAACCTGAATAAAATATTTGCAAGCGCCAAGCAAGCCTCTAACAAAGAAACAACGCACACTGACAAACAAAGTTTCTTGCAAACATTATTGCAATCTATGACATAACGCCAAACCTTCTCAGAAAAACCAGGGCTGTGGAACCGGAACTCAAATTACAGGCTCAGGCACCAGGATCATAATGAAGGTTATGTAAGGTATGTTACCAACGTTTTATTTTCTTCGTTACAACGTACAGTTGTACATTTTCGTATCATTTCCTTTGCAAGCGTTTACGATAAAAGTATACATCATAGGAACAAACCTATGCCACATGAACATTTCCTCTTTTTCAAAATAGATCTGATTTTCTCAAAAAACTCCCAGTGCACCATGTTTGTCCGCTACTGCTTTGCTGCTGTAAAACGTTTTCACTAAACAATTAAATTGACATTGACCAGACAAATACTGTTGCGAAAAGAAAGCGTAATGTTTTTAAAATGTTTATTGCAGTTCTTTTTGGAATGTATCAGACAAAGCAAATCGCAACAGTGAACCAGCGGATTAAATTTAGACTTCCATTTATATTTTGTTGTCATGAGAACCAAAAATTTTGGCATGTTGTGAAGCTGATTGAAGCGTGTAGAAACTTCTGGTCAGGAAAGCGACGGCCAGCAGTTCACCATTAATTTTCTATCTTCATGCAAAGAACAGAAACGTTAAAATCACAAAATTGGTTCTTGTAGTTTTGTGTTCCAGGTAATTGCAAATAACAAGGACAATAGAGGATTTTTAGTTGCAGTCATAGTACATTTTCACAATTCAATTTTTTGTACATTTGCAATTTACAATCATACATATGTGCAATAGGACTTCGACGTGATCACAAGTATGAACACAGTTTTGCAATTTATCTATATGTATATTAAGTAGCTTCGTATCAAATCAGAGCATATTCGAAATACCTTTGTTGTCCAAAGTTTTACTCTTTTTTTTCCAAATGTGTACATAAAGCAAAAACTGCAGCTGCATGTACAACAGGTACATTTTTGATCACATCATTTCAATGCCTGGATGTTGGTATTTTTTTCCGGGAGGTTGCCCAGGCTTCCAAAAAAAATATAAATTTTTTTCTTTAATGCCCAGAAAAAAATAAAAAAATAAAAAGTGTTTTCATCTGTGCCGAGCAAAAAAAACTAAATGCGTAATATTTATTTTATTCATAGCCACCATCTGCACTTCATGACATATTTTTCTCTTCCTGCAGGAAATTAAATTTTCTAAAAAATACTAATTTTGCGAATCGCGGTGAAATCAAACTTCGCGTCAAACTTGCTTTGCATATCAACATCATCAGGAAGGAGAATGCCTTTCTTTCTAAAACTAAGGTCGAATGGGGCAAACATAGAGTGCCATTCATTTTAAAATTGATTACGTTTCCGTTCTTGTTGAATAAACAACACTGCTTGATGCAACTGCAACTTCAAACACCTTTTTGATTATAAATGCCTCAGAATGTTATAAATGCCTCAGAAGATTTCGAAGTCTCTTTGAGTGACTATTGCTTTAAGAACACTTGGACCTTCATTCCTTGCACACCGCAAGCAAATGAGTTAGGCGCAGAAAACCCGTTACTCATTATTAAGATAAACGTTGATTCTCAGAACATGCAGCCAGATATGTCTTACTTTTGTATCTTCCAAAACTGCTTTGGTCCCACAACAAGTTATTTGCTGTCACACTCCAAACCAAAAATTATGCTTTCTTTTACTGTTCTTTGCAAATGCATTTCCGTCACACAACAACCCAGGTTTTAACACTTAATTGCAGGCCAGCAAAGAAGCAACAAATTACGTTAAACCCGTCTGTGCCTCGAAGCTAAATTGTCTGAGTTTTTGTGAATCCATGCTTGAGATTCAATTGATCCGTGCACGCAGAACTCACAATGCTTCGATTACTTCAGTTCTTGGAGAAAGTCTTAAAAATTTATATCTCTTTTCTCAGCTTCTTTACTTGGTAATAAAGAAACCCATAGCGGCATGTAAAAAAATAAATGTTATATTACATTTGTTAAAATTAGCAGTTTTAGCTTGTGTCGCCTCTGCAGGAGGAAACGGCATCAATCTCATATCTTCTTCAATCACACGAGTCAAAACTTCTCTAACTGTGTGAACCCATTCTGCACCGCGGATGGATCTCTATAACAAGGGTTATTTTTCAAAAATGTTACAGCTGATTAGATAAAAGTTCGCATGTTTCACATCAATTTGACCATTCTACTGATGGGAAATTTAAAACAAAAAAACTTTTATTTTCAGTAGAAATGTGAATAATTTTTCAGTGTGATGATAGGCCATGAAGCAAAGCGTTACAAAGCTATGAATACCTGCATAAGTCCTAAGCAGAAACTTAACAGTGGTAAGACAGTCTGGCTTTGAGTTATTGAAACTCCATCAGACCAAATTTTAGGTTTCATGCAAGCGTTTAATAAAACTTTGAAGCATTGAAAACGTTATTAAATGCAAATCAATACGTATTTTGTTCTGGTTTCACTACGTTTCACAGAAAAACACATCACTGATCAAATCATATGCATCTTTTTCCTTACAAACGGCAAGCACAATAATTTTAACGCTGTAGTGATGAAGCAGAATTAAAAAAAGGAAAAAAAAAACGCAAAAAAGGAAAACACTGTTGAAAACCAACAATCGCAAACATGAAAATAACAATTTTTTATGGCACAAATAAATATTCGCAACTAGAAAAAAACACTGAACAAATGATGTGAACGAAAGCACAATCACGCAGTTGAAACCATTGTTAAGTGATTAAGTTGTAAAGGTTAGCCAATGCACAGTTTGGATGCTTTTCATGTTTGTCAAGGTCTTTTGAGTTTGGCCTTTTATGCATTATCTTCAGGCAACACATCGACAAGCAACTGGTATCTCAATGTATGTTGTCACATTGTTTCTACTCATCACAGGAATACGAAAAAGAACATGCTCGTTTTTGTAATTTTGCAGACATTCACAACTGCCCGACGGGCTGACGCAGTTTTGGTCGCAGATTGCGATTGGAATGAATTCGTTATCCAGGTTTCTGCATTTGAAAACTGCCTTCATCCAACGAGATGGACCTTTGTCTTCGCGTTGTTGACTTAGAATAACTTTGCATTGATGGCTTTGTAAAAACCTTTGAAAATAATAAAAAAATGTTTATGATGACACATAAAGTCAGTCTTTGTATAGGTTGGATGAAAGCAATCAGCAAAATTTGCTGACATTAAGTATGTAAATGTACATTGAAACAAAAGGTTGTAAAGATTTGGTCTTGTTTCATTTTTTTTGCAAAAATCAAAGTTTTGTTTGTCTGAAAGCTGGCATAAGACAAAAGATGCAAAAGCTTAACTTCTTATTTAAAATAAACAATCTTAAAAATGTTTGAAATATATTGTAGTTGTCGCGCACGTTTTGCACGTCATCTAAAAAATGATCTGAAGCTTCCACAATCTACTTAAAAACATTGGAAGAAAAAGGCGGAAACTATTCTGGCATTGCAGTGGTTGGAAATTTTAACGTGTTTCAGGTAACGAAAAGGGAAGGTTATCAATTAAATTATCTTATATAAGCAGTACTTGGTCTTCATGCAAGAAATTGAGAACATTTTTAGTGAAGCTTCGAACTCGATCAACCGCCTTCCGCCAAAGAACTAAAGAATCATTCCAATATGTTCGTCATTCAAAAACTTGCTAACTTGATCCAACGCCTTCTATTACCTGATGGATGGATAGTCCATTTCCTTCGTTGCTACATGAAAGAGCGCCTCTTGTGGCTGTGTTGCGTTTTGGTGATTTGCGCAGCACGACACGGCGAGTGTGAAACAAACCATCAACTGTAAATAAGATAAGTATTAGTCTCATCCAACTTTGCTTCTGCAAACCGTTATCGACGACACTTAAAAAGAACAACATCAAGGTAAGATAACGCTTTGCTTCATATTTCAAAAGTAGTTGACAGCCAAACGTTGCAGCATTTAAGCTGCATGTTTTTGTTTTTTTGAGACGCATTGGAAAATTTTCGTGGTCTCTGCACCTTGAAAAGAAGTGAAGAAACGTCTTATCCTAATCAATTTTTATCCATTTTTGGCTCAAAATTTGGTCATGAAAACACAATTTTGAGAAGTTCCAAGCCCACAAAATCAACAAATTCATGCTCATACAATTGTTTGCCAGTACTTTTCATACGAACTTCACCTATCCTAAAATTCATTGCCTTCTAAAAGTAGCATTGTCGTTCACTTACCAAGTACTTCATTGTCTCTTTATACTTCCTTTTAGAAAGGCTCTTGTTTTTTTGCTTCAGGTAATCTTTCCAGCTTCACATTGCAAACCATAGTTCGAAACAACCATTTTATATTGCTTTTTGACACTTTCAAGAAATTTCTTCTCAGACTTCGGATATTCCTCATCCTGCAACTTCACTACCGGCGTTAGTATTTAATGCTTATGTGTCATAGACATGAGCATGGTTGGATAAGTGGTATTCACGCTTTCAGATGTAATTCCCAGGTGATTTCCCCCACTCTCCACTGCAAGAGAGATAGATGCGCTGATAATATGTGCGGTATAAGCGTAATCGATTGACAACAACAAAAGGTACTGTGATTCTCAAATTGGGGAAGACAAAATTTGCATACCGTGCCTCCAGTATTAGATGAAACAACTTTTATGCACTGTAAATCAAATATATGATCATGCAATTGAGGGGTTACCAATAATAAAACAAGAAACAGTCCCCTGAAGCACTGCTGCGTTTACAGTCGACCGTAACTGATAGATTTTTTCACCTTCGTGCAAAAAAGATACATTTTGAACAAAACAAGTGATATAAGAAGAAACGACAAAAGTACATCACTTCATCTTTTAACTTATTTCAATGTAACAGGGGAAAAATATGGTATTAGTATTTACTTTTAATCTAATCGGGGAAATGTACGTCAATCTTTGTCCACCTCGTTTCTGGCAGGTTTAGAGTTCGAGTCTAGGCCAGGTCTTACCAAGACCTTGTACTGTAGTGTACATTAGTTCTGTAGCCATCTTGAAAAGAAAGCTGCAGGAGGTTGGACATGAGAGGTGCAACCCTACGTCTTCTGACTTAGCGTCGTTATTGTTGTGTAATCATATGCACTGTCGGAATATACTCACACGTTCGTGAATGCGTTTGTACTCGTGTTCGTTCTTGCGCGCAATGACTCCATCGTGGGAACGACAGGATGTTAATCAGTTGCAATACTCCATGCTGAGAATAATCAAGATATTGTCTGTTGTCTGTCACCATGGACGACCGAAACGGGGAAACGTTCATTTGCCACCCCACTGGAAATTGGGACTAAGAGCCAAAAATTTCTAGGAAACCTGAAGCCAAAAGCTATTCTGATTAATTGGTTTAATTCTTGCATTGAATTTTATTTGCCGGTGTCAAGCAAAATTTTTGACCTCCTTGAAATTTCTGAATTGTTTTTCAGTTATTTGCTTCACAGAATAAAAACATAAATTTTGGCAATTACTTTTTTGATGTGTGTTGTGTGAATTAAAACATTTTGATTAGATGTCAGGTACACAGAACAAGCTACAGTACGGGAATAATTCACAGGCGGATCCAGGGTGGGCTAAGGTCGATACCTCCCCCCCCTAATTTTTTTGGATACGTTTTCTGATCGATGGTTTCCGACACAGAAACGTCGATTGGGGTGAATTTTTTCTATAGCCTTTAAATAAACCATTTTTTGCACAGGGATAAGGACGAAAATATTTAATGCAAAGCTTATTTTGCTCAATTTGGGCAGTCGGAATGTGTTTATTTCACTGTACATGAAACCTCTAATAAACACGTTTTTATATATGACAATATGCTCCCAGTGTCATATAAATACATAAGTGTTTATATGAAGCATTTACATTGCATATACGTTATATAAACCGCATGTACATAGGTGGAGGCAGGGGGCCATGAACCTTACAATTTTTTAGAATATCTACTGGTCGTTTTGTGCTTTAAGAGGTAGTATCACAAACAAAATACTGTTGCTCCCCTAAAATCAAACATTTTGACCCACCCAAAATTTTGGGCTGGCCTTGCCACTGCGCACGTAAGTATTTGAATTCTTTTTTCATTTGGGTAAGATTGGGCTTCTTGTGGACAAAAGATGAATAAGCAGCAGACTCAGAACCGTCGGTAGAAAGATTTCAGTAGGGGAGCTTTACGTTAGTGGGGGTCTTCATATTATAAAAATTGACAAAAACTCCAGAGATTTATAGTGTGTCATGTTTCAATTTGGAGGCTTAGAGCTTTGTTTGGCGGGACTAAGCCCACCAAAGCCCACCCCCGTGGCGACAGGAGTGAGCAGACTGTGGACAAAAGTCTAATAAACTGCAGATCATACTATTTTTTCCTACAAGCATTTATGAATGTGTGCAGCTCATGGTATTACTGCAGTTAGGTGAAGGCATTAAAATTACGCTACAACGAAGTTACAATGCAGTTAACTGCAGGCTGGGTTAGAGCGCTCAGTGACAGCGTAAACTACAAAACAGCAAACTTAACCTTCGAACGTGATCTGCGTGTTAGGTAGGCTAAAAATGAAGCATGTCAGATAAGCTGTAGGCTATGCTAAAGATGATTATTGATCAGCATCAGACCCGCTAGCAGGGGTATAGTGGGGTTGGAACGGCGTTCTCACACCTTTTTGCACTAATAACGTTACTAGAAGATTTCGATTTTTCATTTCAATTTCTACGTGTAGCACCTGGAGCAGCATAAATGACAAGTTATCTCGTGTATAGCACCGTAGCACTAAAGTGAAACAGGAAGTTCCAGTGTGGAAGTTCTTGTAGGCGAATCAGTCTTCCTTTGTGTTTAGTGTGGGAACGCTGTCGCCCCACCTGTTTTTAGCAATACACACCTGCCTGCTAGCAACATTTTTTGGACAAACGTTCAGCTCAGCACGAAATCAGATGCTTTTTTATTGACCACTATTCTGCTGTCTCTAATAGTTTTTTTCAATCTACTGAACAGTATTTCTGAAATTGCGTTACCGCGATATACTCACGTTTCGTACAAAAAAAATGAATATATGAGATTTTGGTCATTGACACACTGCAAACTCCACCTTTGGAAATATTGTCTGATCATTTTCAATGCCCTTGAATGCAATAAACACCTTCCAGGGAAAAGTGCCAGCATAGTTATTGGTTTCGAGCTTTTTGGTATGTTTGTCTCTATGCGTATCCCAAACGTTTTTTTTTGGGAGTGAAAGTCGTGCTTGTTTTTGAAATAATATACCTTTCTTTCGACCTTCAAATTATTTTCTATGGTCAAATCACTTCGATAATAAACAGCATTTATTTTAAATAGCTTGTGATTGATAATTTGCCACTGATGAACAGGTATTTTTGTAAACAAATTTCGCCATTTTCACTAGACAATCGTGATGTCCAGGGGCTTAAAGAGGTTAGATGGCGCCTGGGAAAGAAACAGGTTTTGCGCCCCCATGTCCTAACCTGAGGTCTTCCGGAAGCAAATGTAGGCCTATTGTTTTGAAAAAAGTCCTTGTGACATTGTTGTGACTTTCTGGCCCCCCCGCAGTGATTCGGCGCCCGAGGAATCGTGCCCCCTTGCCCACCTCGTTACGTCTCTGGTGTTACGCAATGAAAATCGGAGAATTTTTCGAAAATAAACAAATCTTCAAGCCCGCGAACGTAACGAACTTCTATTCCATGAACATCTGCAATTGTGTAATACCGCATGGATCTTGCACAGACTGCCAACAGAGGTTACTGGCGCCATTAAAAGTTTCTTCGTGTAGTATTGGTGTCACTTCTATGCTTGCCCCACGCGTTTTTTCGGCGTGGACATGTGTTTGTTTTGCTAATAATAAAACTTTTCCGATTTTCAACAAGTTACTTTTGAATTTTTGAAGGCAGCTTCTGCTCCGAAAACGCCCCAGGAAGCCTGGGTAACGGTTAGGATGTGATTTGGCCAAAATGTGTATGGTTATTAACCGTGTTTGTTAAAAAAATTTACCTGAGCAGTTGGTTCTTCACTGCTATGCAGTCAGTACACATCCAAATGAAATCGTCCTTGAGCCCCCCCCTAAAAAGAATCCTGGATCCGCCTATGTAACTTTAACTATCGAAAATGTTTGGACTTAGTCTTTGACCTTAATAATATTTCTTTTTCCCACACTCACCCAAACCCTAACCCGACACACTTACCTAAACACAAATCCCTAAGCTCTAATCATCAGTTTTCGCAAACATGTTTGCTATGTAGAATACTACTCTTTGCATGCGGACGTGGCGTGAATTCAGAAAGTTCGCTTGACACCGGTATGACACTCTACAAAAGCCAGGTTCACTGTTGTGGTTTCATGCTGTGATGAGCTTCAGTGTTGCCAAGTCCACAAAAAACAAATATGCCAAATTATGTTTCAGAATATGCCAACCAGGACAAAAATATGCCAAATTCTTTTCGTAACAAAAAACAACTGAAATGCAGTAAAATTTTTTCGCCCTATGAAGCTTACTGCATAATCGAAAATTTATATTAACACATTGTAAGGATGTCGATCGAAAAGAATCGTTTCCCAGCAAAGAATGAGACACTAGGATGTTACAAAGTATAACTTTTTCCTACCAGACGGCATCATCAGCTTTGCGAAGTGCATGAAGTATAAAATAGAATTTAATAAACCCACAAAGAGTGAAGATACCAATTAAGAGAATCTAACTGAAAAATTGTAGCCGCAGCTGCTCACAATTTACATAAGGAAAGAAAAGAACACAGTAGGAACAATTAGGTAATTTCAAAGCTAGGTGATGTTATTGACATGTCTTCACTAATAGACTGGTGCTATAACGTTCATGTCACGAAGTAGCCTACTGACTGAGTGGTAGCTACTACATGCATTAACTTTGAAAAAGCGGTGTTTCACTGTATTCACATATACTGTATATATACAAGCTAAAATTCAACAGACTCTAACAAGACAAGCACTTTCAAGCATACATTGGCATTCATCAAATGCTAGACATCAACATCAAAAGACACAAGACTGTTATCAAAACTTGCTTCATAACATGGTTCCTGTGGTATATTGCATATACACCGCCGCTTCATGAAACCATCTGTTTGGACAATAATTGCCCCTTAAAAAACTAATTAATTTTATCTTGAAGTTCTACCTTTATCTTCCAAAGGAAAATAAAGACTTCTCTTGATTTAGTGTGTACGTGTCGAAATGTCATGAGGTTAATTTAGTTAACGAAAATTCTGATGCAGGCCATATTAAATGTTCATGCGGGCCGCAGGTTCCCCATCCCTGCTTTAAACTGAGTCAATGTCATCAAATTATTCGAAGAGCACATGGCTTTAGCACATTATTTGATGTCTTTATGTCATAAGCGAATGCTCCTTTTGGGAGCTTTTATATTTAAGTGTAAGCAACTGCAAGTCCCTTTTCCAAACTCTTTGTCATAAAAAGAACTCTTACCAATGATGCATTCTACTTCTTTCTAGTAGTAGTACAATATACTTTTGCATTCTAACAAACGCTGCACAAAGAAACTTACTAATTTAATTTTTTGCCAATGTAAATCATATCTGCCAGTTAACAAACACGATTCTCTTCTTCACAGCACAATGACTTTGAGTAAGTTCGTGAATGGAGACGTAGAATGTAGACGCACTGCTCTCAAAATAGGCATGAACCTATGTTCTGTAGTAAGTATACGTCTCCATTCAATCTCGCATATACGTCCAACTGTTAAAATCACCATTGCTTCCCGCACAAGAAACTTTCCTATTTCGCACAGAGAACCCTAGCTAACATAATCAAATGACGACCTTTTAAGACAGTCGATAAACTTGCGAAATATCTTCGAAAAGTGGGACTTTGAAACTAAAAAATAATAAAACAATTGCTTACAATATGAAAATCTCTTTTACCGTCCAATTTGTAGTATAAACATGAAACATCAAAAAAATTTCTGAAAACATCAAATATAATGTTGTAACATCAAAAGTGGCATCTCTGGCAGGCGAGTACTATGCAAAAGTGCATCTGAGCAGTGGCGCAATTAGAGGTTTGAACTAATGAGCAAAAACTTAGCTGAAGCTTAGCTGAAGTCGCTACAAGTGGCCCACTAACCAACAATGAAAAAAGTTGAGAAATGATAGTGAATCCGGATATGGATTTCCATACTAAAACTCGAATTAACCATAAAACACTACGAAAAACGAAAAAAAACACAGAATTGGGCTAAGTAGGGACCGATTTTTACATTTAGCCTGCCATGGAAACGGCTCGCCCCTCTGTCAGTTACGCCACTGCCTCTGAGCTTGTTTACTGCACACTTGTCTCTGGATATCATCATCATCCTTCAGTGAGGCATTTAGCCATACACCAACATTTTAGCTTGGCCAAAAAATCGTACATGTACACCATTCAGAAAAACATTCGATGGAGCAGGTTGTTTATAGATTTTGGGCCAAAAAAGTACACCAATAATTTTCTTGCAATTGAAAGTGATTTAATTTTCAGCAGCATAATCACCACAAATATACAGAAGACACTGGAGTTATCTAACGATAGGCTATATGTTGCAAAAAGGTACAGAATCTCACAGCAAAAAATACAGCCATGGCATATTGCAATATTATGTAGTATATGTGCAGAATTATATCTCGTTCTCCAAGATTGCCTTGGTACACTACATACCAAGGTACTGTACAATGTAAAGAACGGATGTCCGTCAGAGCCGATATCGTCAACGGATATGTGATGACGTAACCGGAGTGCAAAAAGACGTCGTTGCATAATAGATAAAAGTGAAGATACAACAGAATAAATTATTTGTCATTGTAAGTTAATACAATTTTGCCCCGAACACGTAATGCTAAATATTACGATGTTTTAATTTTTTATATTTTCACAACTTTTGAAACCTATTTTTACTACCACTGTGGTGTCATTACTCAGAGTAAATATTATTTTTCGCGACTCCGGCTGCGTTATTTTATATCCGCAACCAAGATCCGCTTCTGACGGATATCCTCCTTTACTGGGAACCCTTACCAACAATAAAATTGTCCTGCATTTCTGGTCATTTTCAAGTCCTTACAACAGTAAATATTTGTTTCACTAGTAAGTTGTGCCTTACTCGCAAAATGACATTTATCAATTAACATGGAAAGGCGTTTTGCCACTTGTTACTGTTGAACGCGGGCATCTTGGCAGGTAATGCACGAGGCGGTGAATGCTGATAGCGGAAAAGCACGTAGTTTTGTACTTTATGAAGAAAAGCATGGGTGAATCTGTAGCAATGTTTCCACAAGTTTGAAAACGCCACTGTCAGTGTGAACAATGTGCCTGAACTGAGTGAATAGCTTGATCAAACTACTCTTATCAGGCTTCTTTTCATCAGTGGCGTAACTATGGACTACAGGCAGTGCTTTTTTAAGCTGTTTATGGGTGTCAAAATCGCACCCTAGAATTTTTCAATCACACTCTAAATTCTGAAACCTAGGTATGGTTTTGCCTTGTTTTGAAGTAAAACGATTTGAGGAAAACATTTTTTCCTGCGCGTGGCTATTGCAACAGACGGCTGCAATGTTATAGGCCCACGCGATTTTCTGGCGCAGAAGTTGGAAGCGAAAATTGTAAGTATGGTATCTGTGCATTGTCATGCGCATCGCCTCGCTTCGGCCTCTTACTATACTGGCACAGATTTGTGCAGTATGGTGTGTGAAACTGCGTAAGCATCTTAATGCAATTATGGAAGTGTTTTACTGTTTCACCGTTACGATCGGCTTGCCTGGCGATGTATCAGACTACAATGAAGACAAAAGGTCGGCAGTTGCAGCGCACATGCAAAACAATGTGGTTGTCGAGTGAGGCAACAGTGAGAGCTAGGAGTGAGATTTTGGCCGCACTGGGGCAGCTGTCAGAGAATAAAAATGATGCAATGTGAGTTGTTTTACTGCGACTTATAAAAAAAAAAAAAATTCAATATGGTACTTTTTTTCAATATTGACACCTCACCTGGCAGAACTGAGTAGGCCTAAAGCTTTTCAGGCGGGATATTTTGATTTTGAACAGGTGAAAGCTTCTATAGAACTGCAATAATGAGCTCTCTGATGCCGCTGCTAAAGCCGAGCTTAATGCGAATTGCGCAAAGTTGGATAATGAATTGATCATCCCCATACACAAAACGGGAGACAGGAGTGAATGAACCAACTACCGCGGCATCTCTTTGCTTAGCCTCCCAGGAAGAGTGTATGTCAAGATGCCGCGAAAATAATGGAACCAAAGCTGGATGATATCCAGTGCGGATTTCCTCGCAACAGCAGCACTACAGAAAAAATTTCCATTCTTCAGCAAATTTTCAAGAAATCCTGTGAGCATTCCAAAGACCTATACACATGTTTTGTCGACCTCAGACAGGAGCGTAACGAGAGGGGCAAGGGGGCGCAATTCACCAAGTGCCGAATCTTTATGGGGGCGCGAAACCACTGCGGGGGGCACTGAATCGCCAAAAAGTCCCAACAGTGTCACAAGTACTCTCTTCAATACAGTGCATTTGCTTCCAAAAGACCTCACATTCGAACATGGGGGCGCCAAACTTGCTTCCTGCCCCGGGCGCCATGTGTCCAGAATGGAAAGCTAACTAAATCCTTCGGGCTACAGTGTATACCCACAGGAAAGCAGCCCAAAAATTGTCCAAGGACCAGGTGACGTAACCACATATCCTACCTTTTTGGCCCCGTCTTGGTGCGGACTGCGGAGCCAGCAGAACTATTTGAGATTGCTGTTAATCGTGAGGTATTTCGGGTCCTCTTGGGGCTGCTTCTATTCATGAAATTGTCTTTGGTTTGTTTGCCAGAAGTGAATGTCGTATTCAAACAATTAAGTATATTTGGAAGGAATCTTGCGTTTTTGTGAATATGATTTAAAAGTATCATACATAGAAGGGAAAATTGTGCTGACACCCTAAAGCTCCACCACGACACCCTTTTGAAAACCTTAAACAAAACACTGTATAGAGGTTTGGCCCAGAGTGGGGAATTAGCTGAATGGGTCCCACTTTCCACTGTAGAGGGTCCACTAGCCAACATTCAGAAAAAAACTTGAGAAATTATGGTAAAAGTCCGGACGTGAACGACTATAGTAAAACCCTATATCACCGGAAAATACTCAGACAAACGAAAAAAACAACAACCTACTGAAAGACAAAGTAATACTAAAACCGAAACATTAGTTAAGTGGGGGCCTAATTTTTAGATTTAGGTGTGCGATTCGCCCTTCTGGCTGTAGGCATTGCCAGGGGGACAAGTGAGCCATGTCCCCCGAAATTTCTAGCATATCTCTTCATTGTGTGCGTTGAGAGGCGGTGTCCCAAAGAAAATACTGTTGCTCGCTTAAAGTCGAAAGTTTTGGCCCCTAAAAATTTTAGGCCAACTGCGCCACTGACTCTAGCCCCCGTCAGTTCCGCCACTGCTGTTTATAATATAGATCTATGCAGGTTTGCAGGAATACCCTATGTCATAATCGTTAGGGTTTATTTCTGACTTCTGAGTGCCAAACTACATTTGCTGTGGCGACTTTTCGTAATCCATTGCAAAAGTTTTTAAAAAATCTGCATGTTATTCTAACTTTAGAAAGTTGTCCGATAGTCGTGTTGACACAGTCAACTTGTCCGGCTTTTGTGTGATAAACTTTATGTATGATGAGCGCTCCCTCCAAAAAGCAGCAAAGACAAGCAAGGTTTTATTGAAAGGTTGATTGATCGCTTTGGACGAGATCCCAGACGTTTGCAGCTCTTGTTGCAAAGTGACGCTCATAAGTCTTTCTAGGCAAAATAAAGTCGTACATTGTGGTGTCGTTAAAATATAAAAACGACTGCGTAATTTTCAGCAAAGCGGCTGTGGTCAATTGTTCTTTGCTGAGCAAGCCACATACTCCGATATATGTCTATTTGGGTCATGGCCGTGGTTGCTTGTAGGTATCGCCCTCACATACTTGGTGTCAGATTTGCTTTTTGGCTTCAAACGTGTGGCGGTTTGCTTTTGGGTTGGGTTGCAGCAGCAATGTACCACTATCGTGCCGCTCAGGATTTGCTATCGTGCCGCTCAGGATTTGCTCACTGTTGCATTGAAACATGAACGACCTATCTCAATATATGTAAGTCAGTTTTTGCAAAAATCTGCAATCGACACGCCTAGAGTTTGTTGATAAATTTTATTGCACATCTCACCGATTACATCGTTGCAAGACTTTCCATGATTCATGCAAACACTACCTAATTTAGGTTTCGTCCCAATGTTTCAATTCACCATGAAATCAATTCCTTTCCGCTCCAGATAAAAGGAAAATCTTGCCATGCCATACGAAAGCATTATGATATTCATGAAACAAAATCAATATTTTTGATATTCAAACAACAAAGGTTTCGTACTTCAACACAAAACTTCAACAGTAAACGTCTCTTCAACAGTAAAATGACAATAAAATAAACAAACAACGTCAACAATAAAATATACGAATCGGGTGAAAATGATAAATAAAATTCTAGAAAGTTGCCACAAAGAATCTACCCAATTAAAGTCTGTCTCAGTTTTTTATTAAAAACTGACGGTGCAATGAAAGCTAAAAACGAAATTGTCAATACGTTTATCAAAACTTAGAAAGCACTCTGCTTTACTTTGGGATGGTTGGAGTTTTTGCATGAACTATCGTGAGATTTTGTGGTACGGCTTTTGATTGATTGAAACCATTTTGCCAGTAGCTTTTTGACCGGACCAAAGGGATTGGTGTAAATGATAGGATTGAGGGAACTGTTGATTGGCAGCAAAACGATGACCGCAATCGCGTATGATAGAGGATGCAGAACAACGCCGCTCATACTGAGAAACGTCATGATGCACACTGGGAACCAGCAGCACATATCGGTCGCAATCAGAATAGAAATCTTTCTGTACATAAGAGCAGCACGACGACGCTGCTGTTGATTTGATGAACCAGTAAAGCTTGTTTTAAAC
>JGI24022J15233_10000875_pt1 | contig 22272 bp, 10 predicted proteins | sample Ectturendosymbi2_FD_15233 | JGI IMG/M metagenome (IMG submission 15233)
ATTCAGGGCTTTACGAAATTCGCAGCTGCGGACGTTGTCGCAAAGTGTCACACGGTAAACTCCCATCTCTGCCGCTTGTATCCAGATATCACTCTTTCAGTCATTACCGAAAATTTGTGACCATAGTTGAGGATTGGAAAGAAACGATTTAAAAACTGGCAGCGTTGTGGTGTTCGAAAGCTCCCATTTTTTTAACACTGAGCGACAAACCTCAAGCAGAACTGCGTGACTGCGTCTGCTTTACCAGTCCGTGTATCAATCTCTCTATTCCGCCTTCTGTCATACCACCCCAGGCAGGGCCAGATTTACCTGTAAGCTATATAGGCTTAAGGCTAGGGCCTCAAGATCCAAGGGGGCCTCCAACAAACTGTGGTACGCATGGAGTCAATTGCCGGTATATGATGAGTTTGACAATTATTCGTCAAAATTGTATGCCTTAAGTATTAGTGAAATTTAGTTTTTTCACCTATTCAGATTCCGTGTTGATAACGCCAGGGCCTTCCAACTAATTTCCATGAATCTCAATACGACCGTTGGCCAAGCCGCATGCCGACTATTGTGTCGATATACTCAATGCACGTTGGCTGCGTCCTGTATTTGCTGAATCGTACCGATTGTTACGTGTGAATCAGGCGAAAGAACGTGTGACTGTTCGTGTTGAAATGCGTCTGTTCAAAGCTTAAAAGTTGCACTGCAAAAAAGAGCTATATGTGCACTACACCTACACGTTGTGTATGGCTAGCAGCATTATCCTACAATAAAAACATAGTTGCTTCTTCTAAACAATACTGCAGTTTTTTTAGAGTTTCTATTACGTAAAGCTCTTTTGGTATTTTTAGATGCCGTTTTCTCCATTTAAGTTTTCTTTAACGAAGTCATTCCGAAATCAGATTGCTATTGAGTACTTGCGCAAGTTTGTACAGCTCCCATGCTAAGCAAATCAGAGAAGATCTTAATGAGCTTGGATAGCAAGCAAAAGTCACTTTGCCAACTGGCAACCACAGAATTCTTACCCCAAGTAGACAAAGAAGAGGGTAACACCGAGAAAATGACAAAGGCGCGTTTGGGTTTGATGCCTTAGAGTAGTGATTCTTAGTTTATCCAACCCTGCGGACTCTTATTTCTTAGCTTGATGGTTACTACAGCAACTGCTCAGGAGGAAAGTTTTTACAGGATTCAAAAGAATTAAAACTGTATTAAAAGGTTGCAATGTTTCAAGAGAGGTTGCCCACACTAAACAATCGGTGCATTAAAAGTGACAAACTTAGGCAAACAAATTTTACTGAATTCTTAGATGATTTTGTTATGAAGAAGGCCAGGACAAAATTCTTTTTTAATTGTTTGCTGTGCTCTGTTCAGTCTTACTTGATTCGGTGATTGTAGCATTTTACAGGTTTTTCAGTAATGACAGCATAAGGGAAGTAAAACACTCCCGTCGCCACGGGGAGCATTCCTCCAAATTGAAATATGAAACACTGCAATCAGTGGAGATTTCATCAAATTTTCAGAATGTCCAGACCCCATGCGCAAATGTAAAGCCCCCTATAGTGAAGACTTACTGGCGATGGTTCTGGTTCAAATCTCACATGCTTTCGCGCGACCGTTTCGTTGCGACTTGCGTTCGATTCTTAGCAGTTTGAAAAAGTAACAAACACGCGAATCGTGAACCTACCAGTTGCAACCATTTGGGTGCGTTTTATTTGACGTGTTTTGCTCGTGTGTGTGAGATTTTTACATCCGTGGTAAGCGAGTCCCAACGTGGTCCACGCGTTGTGCTTTAACATCCTTATGCCGCCATATATATATGCAATGTGTTTGTTTTTTTGAGTACAGACAAGAAAAATCAAATGTGCAACTTATAAAATCGTAGGCCATGTCTTGAATCAAATATTTACCAATGACATCTCCGGTTGGTTTGCCTGCAAAAATTGATAATCCTGTTCCCACCAGCCAAGCACGATTTCAACAACTCCGTGCCATTGAACGCTTTTGCGTCGAAGGCAACAACAAGCGCAGTGATCGTGGGGCACTCTAATAATGATTTGGAATGTTTTATTGACCGTACTTCTAGAGCGCCCACATCGTCATTTTCGGCTAACCTTAAACTGAATAGCGCTTTTCCATTTTTCCTCGTAACAGTGCGAGAGAGGGCCTCATAAGTGGATTAGCCTAGGGCCTCGCATCAGCTAAATCCGGCCCTGACCCCAGAGTACTTGAACTTCTCTACCTGCTGCAGTGTATTGCCACTTACATGCAGCGTATACACTGCCTTGTACTTGGTCTTTTTAGTGCTAATTTCCAAATTTCCATTTGGTCGCACAAAGCTGCAAACCGATCAAGTGTATCTTGAAGACCCTGTTCATAGCATATGCGCCGAGATTGAAGTTTTTACGGGCGTGCGAAATCCATGACGTCACAAAATATGAGGTAAAACTTGCCTAAATTGGTAAAACAACATCGGTTAAAACAGTAGCGGATCAGGACCAGGCGTTTGGGGGTCAATCAAGTAGGAGGCGCCGAAAAGTCATCACTTGTTTTAAATGCCCCAGGTTGTCTGCGACAATCGTTGGATATCACACAAAAGCGGTTACCTTTTGTAGGCCAAGAATAGGGGTAGTTTTGTTGGTCGAACTATGTGATCTTTCAGAGAATAACCACTGTTTGAAAGCCCTTGATATCATTAATTCACAAAACGTTTGAAGTGAGTCAAAACGATAGGCTTCATTTTTCACAAGCTACACTGTAAATAAGAACACTGTTGTTGTCCCAAACAATCTATTATATCCACAAAAAGTATTTCAATGTTATACTGTAAGGCAGGGGTAGGGAACCTGCGGCCGGCAAGCCAAATGCAACCAGCGTGAACAGTTGATATGGCCCGCATCAGAATTTCCGTTACCCAATTTAGAGTACAAGATCGTGTCAAAACAAAGCTCCATGATGAGCAGGTACTCTGACAGTAAGCTGGAAGCCTCCATCCCTTAAGATAGTATGTCACAAGAAGCCTCTAGCCCTCGTAGTAAGATAAAGTTAGAGTTTTAGCATAAAATCAATTGTTATTGGCGGCCCGCCAGCGATAACCAACAATTTATGCGGCCCGTAATAGCAAATAGGTTCCCCATCCCTGCTGTAAAGCATGCAGCCCGCTAGTGTTTGACCCTGTTTTGTCTATCCGCAGCGAGGTCAGAAAAAAAACAATGTCTGAATCGTATTCCCGACCTGGTAAGAAGTTCTTCTTATGCGAACAAGTGACAACTCGAGGTCCTAGATCGAGTTAATATGTAACTAAATGGCGATCACGTTTCCAGACGAAGCTTGTGCAGTTACATGTACTGTAAAGCATATTTATAGCCGAAGCGTGAATCCGAAAACAAAATATGAACGAAAGGCATTTCCTATGACGTTATTCCCACTTTAGGTAGCTCTTCTGAGTATCGTTGAAAACGATCTCAAAATCGCATGATAGATTCACACTGGGCCTAAACACATATTGGCCTAAAGCACATTTAACGCCACTAATAAAGGTAGAATTTCAATCAAGTGTTAAATACCTTTTCACATGTCTGGACATTGGACTGACGATGTGAAAAAAAATCAATATTACTGTACTAGTTTAAGCTATGAAAAAAACTTGTGGCACTGTTCAACAGTAGTGGGAGCGGGCAGGATGTGAGCTTTCCAAATTTACAGTCAGTACCTCCAAACACAAGTGCTAGTATCCCCGATAAAGTCATTTTCCACTTTATTGTATAATAGGAGGAAGCCATCCCCCAAACAAGCGTAAAACCATCCGCAATTCTGTTGCTCTGGCGATGGATCTGCCTCTATTTAGGCCAGCAAATACAGGTGAGAATCAGCTTATAACCAATTTCAAAGCACCTCGTCCATCACCACAGTCACCAACAAAAAAGGAAAAATTTGTACCAGAAAATTGTTTTTCTGCTCAAATTTATTTGATGTAAGCTGAATGATCTGCCAATAATCTACGCAGTGCGGTCCAACTACAGGCCGGCGGGCCGCGTGTGACCCGCCAGTGTTTTCAGTGGCCCGCGGAAGCATTCAGGAGAAATCATCGAATCTGAAATACGTTGAAGAGCGTGTGAGGTTACATTTGTCTCACTGAAATGCTTGCGCTGGATAAAGTTCATTTGCACAAGAACAATGAATAACACTATTTTTGTTTACTATTATTGTTTCCGCTTTATTTACTTATTTTAAGATCAGATTAGAAGGTACGTCCCACCCTAACTCTCCGCAGGGGCACCTGTATGAATAACCTCTGTGTTTTTTCGGTTCCGCGGTTTTCGTTGTCTTGAATAGTATATCTGGCGCAATGAACTTAGTACCGCCAAATAAATCCTTCTACCTATCCGCTAAACGCGGTCTTCTCAAAGTGGCCCCCCAGCCAAATCAATTGCCCATTCCTTGTAGGTAGCTTCTGGAAATTAGCCAGAAAAATAGATTTCCCAAAATAAACGATTTCGCGCTAAAAATGCTCGCGATGTTTGGAAGCACACATGTGCATGAGAGCACATTTTCTTTACTATCAAGCAAGTTAAATCTGAAATCGAATGGCAGGCAAAACACTAGACGATAGTCTCCGACTTGCTACCACTAGCACTGATATTGATAATGAATGATATGTCAGAGAAGCCTCGACAACAGGCATGACACTAATAGAGATTTGTAGTAAATTGCTATTAGCTATCGTGTAATAATTTCAATGACGCACTCACTTATCTTCCCTTATCAGCTTTAAATCTTGTGAATCTGTTCTTTTATACATTACAGGGCTGTAAGTCGGGCCGTTTTTTTTCGGGTCGGTGCGGGTTCGGGCTTAAATTTGTCAAAATGTTTCGGGCCGATTTCGGACCTGCATACTAAACTATTTTATAACATTCAGAGTAACTTTTTTATTCTTTTGCGACGTACATTTGTTGTGCTCGACCACGATTGAAGTGATTGTGATTTTTCTTCAACTAATTCTGTTTGCAAAACACAGATGCGTTCTTTTATTCTCCGCTAGAATTAGACTCACACTCTTTTTGAGCAGGTGCCCACGCTGAGGAAATTAGCACGCGATGGCGATGGCCTTGCTTCGAAAAGATTAATTACTTACTCACAATTCTTAGCTTGGCCTTTCATGCCAAAAACGATGGCCTACAAACCGGCTATTCATGCCAATGGCACTATCCTACAGTAGATAATTTGCTTTATGTCTATAGCGCCGTCGTGGATAGTTTCCTGATAGTTTCTTTTTTTCTTAAGAAACACTACATTCCACATTATTATCGTTGACTAACAAGCTAAGGTTGTGCTTGTTTAGGCAAATTTTTTGGTCAAGGTGGTTGCTATTTTGGTGTGACAAAAACGTGTACCTGCAGCTATGCCGGTACATTACGTTTATTGATAACCCGTAGTTGCAGATATCTTGACTCACTCGGTAAATTTGGCTTTCGGGCCTAAATTGAGTTAAAAAGTAAATGTCGGATTCGAGTCGGGTTCGGGCTTGTGATTTCGGACTTGGGCCGGATCCGGGCTTTAAAATGAGGCCCGTTTACAGCTCTGATACATCGTTTTATTGGAAATGTCCCGCAAGTTGTCACGTTTTTGTTAAATGGCCCGTAGGTCAAAAGATGTTGAACCACGCTGTAGCAACCCAGTGCTACGTTGCGTTGTTCGGGTTGTCGGAGTGAGGTGTTGCACGTTGCATTGTTAGGTCATAATTCCTTGAGTTAATAGAGCACGCACATCAAATTCAATGCATTTTTGCAGAAAGCGGCAAGTTGTTTGCTAACCAATATCTGTTGCTATAGCTTTTTACACTCTGCATTATGGTTCATTTAGGGACATTAGTTGCGACAAGAAATTCATCCACTCACCTCTACGTTGCAAAACATTGATGCAGACATACTGCAGACTAACGGACTACACTGGCAACACCCCTGAAACTGATTTTTCGCTTTGGAAGCTTCTAAAATCTTTCATCAGTTATAAGTTTTCCATATTGCATTCCTATTTTCACAACTGACTTTCCTTTCAAGACTACCATCAGGCATCTTGTGACAAACGCAGACCAATTTTGCACAGCCCAGCGGTAAGTCGAGAACAGCGCTAGTGAAAGCGACTGCGCTTTTGATAAAGTAATCTGAGTAGGTAAGGCTGGGCAGTTCTCGTTCTTAGACGGGCAAAATAACGGAACAATAGTATCATTACGAAAGAATAGCATTGTTGTTGCTATTCGATAATAGAAGGTCAGAAAAAGTCCGGCACGCTGCTGCTTCGATAATAAGCAGCAAGACGGGGCGCATATAAATAAAAGAAGCGAGTGCGACCCTCAACGGTGCCACAGACGTTTGAGGGCAGTTGCCCACTGGTGCCACACCTAATGATTTTTCAGTAGATCTAGTGATTTTTAGACTGGCCTAGTGATCTAGTGATTTTTCAATGCAATCTGGTGAATTTTTGCAAAGTATATGTTTGAAGAAAATCGGTTGTCTTTTTTCTAACTTTTCAGTCCTTTTCACTTTGTAAACAATTATTACGTGAATCGTTGTGTGAAGATTTGCACCAACAGATCGAAGAAGTGTTTCTAATTTGAGTTTCTGATCGTTTTCCCCTTCCCGCGGTTTATTGCTGCAATGTTGACCTTGGCGGTATTTTCATTTTTTGCAGGAACATTGCAGTAGAAATAATCCATCAAATCTTAGGTTGATTGGTCTAAAATACTCCGTGAGTGGTGTCGTTTTCAGCTCTTGAAAATAGCCTGATGGTTGTTGGTATGAAATTTTCCAGGCTTTAGCAGGATCTATTTTAATAAACTTGCAAATGATGCAAAGGTTTTTGGGCATATGAATAAATCACTAAATCAGTGGTTTTTAACCTGTGGGTCGCGACCCCAGGGGTGGTCGTTTGCTATTTTTCTAGGGTCGCGAGCGCTTTTGATAAATTGTTCATAATTACTTATATAACTTATGTTTTGTATATATGAAAACACTTTTTGTTGCAGCCAAAGTAATAGTTTCACCTGGAAAACATTATAGCCTACTTATACATTCAAAATTGTTTTAAGTATGATTATGAACATGACGAAGTTTTGAGTGTGATTATGACCATTACAGTACTGTTGCCTTTGGCAATGCACTAATATCGAATAACTTTGTGACACAAGAATATGCCGTGTTTGTTACTTAGATATCTGATTGCCGTGGCTAAGTTGAGAATTTCTAGTTTTCAGTGAGTTGTGCTGTGGATTTGTGTACGGCACGGGTCTCTCTCACTGATGCTGCCATGTGCATGAATTTAATAAATGAGTCTTTGTTCAACATAGTGATATCGTACGTTATTGTTTAGTCATTATGATTTTCTTTTTTGCAAACACAACTGCATTTCATATGGCTAACTGGAAATTTTAGGAAGGGGGTCGTTAGGTTAAATTGGGTTGCAAAATGGGTCGATGCATGAAAAGGTTGAAAACCACTGCACTAAATCATTTCAAGCAAAACTGCGAACTTCGACGCAAATATTTTAAATATAGTGAATTTTTTTGAGATCTAGTGAATTTTTTTGTGAATCTAGTGGTTTTTGCAGAGAAGCCTGTGGCAGCACTGCAGTTGTGCCAACGTTTTCCCCTGGATCCTCCACTGGGTTGAAATATCCCAAAGCTGCTCTCTCCCACTAATGTCAATTTTACAGGCGACTCAGTTATTGGATCACTCATAATATTTTCAAAACTTTTAGAACAAGTTTTGCGTCCCCATGTTCGAATCTAAGGTCTTTTGGAAGTAAATGTGCTGTATTGAAGAAAGTAGCCTATTTGCTGCATTGCTGGGACTTTTCGGCGCCCATCAACAGTGATTCCTGGCCCGTGGCATTGTGCCCCGCTTTCCTCCACATCGTTACGCCCCTGCTTACAGAAGTAGTTGCGTAAAAAACTGCTGGGTTGAAAAAAACACAACTGTAGTTCCGTGAAAACTGATGAGTGTGCAAAAAGAACTTGAAAAATTAGCGGGAGTACCGCACTTCTGGACATAATTGCCGGCGTGCCATGCACGCGCGCACACCCTTACTCGGCACCTACGGTCAGAGAACTATAGCAGCAGTAGTAGTGTATTAGATTTTTATGACGAAACAACGGTTCATACAATCAGTCAATAGATCATGCAGAAATGCGTAGAATATTAGGCGGAAGCTATAGCATATGTAAGAGCACATGATTCTACATAAGCAACAACATTTATTGGTTCGTTTTTACAAAGGACTAGTGAAAGACCATGAGGTCATCCAGTGACTAGACTAAGTTAGTCCACCAACCCTGCAATACAGCTTTCATTACATCATTAGCCATGCGAAAAGAAAAAAAGAAAAGACAAGGTGATAAAAGCAAACACACAAATGATAGGCCTATTTACAGATCAGTGCATGCCTATGCAGAGGCGTAACGAGGGGTCAAGGGAGCACAATTCCCCGGGCGCCGAATCACTGCGGGGGGCTCCGAAAAGTCCCAACAATGTCACCAGTACTTTCGTCAGTACAGTACATGTGTTTCCAAAAACCTTAGGTTCGAATATCCCGGCGCCTAACTTGCTTCTTGCCCCGGGTGCTATCTAATCTTGGTAACCTTGGTACGCCCCTGTGCCTATGTGCACACATTTGGCATGTTGATGCACTTAATTTCACAGGTGTGGAGTGAACAAAACACTGAAATTAATTTAGATTTATTTGAGAATGCAAGTGACAGTAGGAGACATTAAAACACGTTAGAAATATATCAAATGACAGGCAGATGAAGAAAACTACCCTACATTATAAATGGAGAATTTACAGTGCCTTTTAGGTACCTAGAAAAACAAAATGGAAGAAATACATTTCAAGAAATCATAAAGAATGCTCAACACAAGATGAGCTAAATGAATTCCATTGTTACTATGCACCACTCAGCCGAGAGAGTAGATAGCCTTTGTACAGTTTTTTAAGTCAAGATGAGATCGAAACTTGATATGGTCAGGTGTTTCTGACCACATCTTGGGTCTAATGAATCTGAAGGAGCATTATTGCTCTTGAGAAGAGTTTACCCTGGATAAGAAAAATGTTTTTGAAGTTGCAAGTCTAGTAGGTTATTACGAACTGTCTGAATAGATTTAATGTAAAATTGTTTAAATTAGGTTTGAAACCTGCGGCACGGGCTTCACATCATGAAAGTCTGTTGCAATAAAAAATTAGCTTCACGCAAAAGCTCTACCGAACTTGTGAGATTCATCAGACACAATGTACCATCGATTGTCGAATAGTACAATATGGTATTTGCCACAAGTCTGTTCGGCTAAGATGGACTGCAGTCCTCCACAACTAAAATGTATGCAAAGAGCTACGTTTGATTTTCCCATGTATAAAAATCTTTTGCAGTTGACGTACCCATCTTTGCAAAATATATAAAACCTCATCTACGATAATCTCTTGAATACCTAAAGACATACTGAGGCAAACTCAGCTATGCAAGGTTTAGCTCAGCCACGGGATAGTGTTGGAGTGGTATTTGGTTGTTGTCACAAAAGAACACCGTGAGACAAGGGCGCAGGCAAGAGGAGGTTTTGGGGTTAAAAATCCCCCTTGAACTTGATATTTTACAAAAACTTTATTACCTGCGCAAAGGAGATTGTTTTCGCAATTTTCGCATACTTGTTGCTTGTTAATTTGTCAACTTAATGTAAATACCGCGGAATGAATTTGCATGCAAATTTCAATGAACACTGTAAATGGGTCAAAAAGTAATAATTTGGTTTTGGTGGGAATCTGGGTTATCGTCTGCATTCAGGAACCATCTCACTACTTTTTGCAGACCTTTCGCCCACTACGCATGTTTAAGATTGTGTACCGCGATAGTTCACTTCATCCAAAACAATTGTCTTTATATTGTCTGCTATGGCTGAACAGTTCAAACTTCGCCAAAACGTTCGTTTGGAAAACATGAATATGACGTCACAAACAACGCACACCAAATACAGATGACACCATACGCCACTGAATGAAACCCACCCATGAAAATTTTCTGCGTACGACACTGCCGTGAGACACTGCGTGACGTATGTCGTGTCTTTTTTCAACGGAGTCACGCAATTGGCGCAGGTCCCCGAACAATGTTCGCACAGCGAATAAATAAATAATTTAAAACGTGATTTGTTGACCAAAGCGTGATTTGTTGACCAAAGCGACCCTGTTTCCATTATAGCAGAGCTTGGCTTTTCCGTAAAAATCTTAGCGCCGTGGCTTTGAAAAGGTCATACCGCTGGATATAAACAAGAGATTATTTGGAGTGCAGGCCACTGCTTCTCAACATGTAAAGCACTTTGATGGCTAGAAGGCAATAGCCACTACAAGAAGTGAAAGGCATGCACGTTAGCAATCAAGCTTTTACAGTAAGTACCCAATGACCACGCTTCTAGTCATAAATTGCTATTGCTTCCATGTAACACAATTTGAATTTGGTTCTCATTTCTCTAAAAAAATTATGTTTGCAACTTTCGACTTGGCAAGCTAAATTTTTAGTTTGTTTGGCACACATTATGAAATGCACGGCTTGACCATTTGTGCTGGTCAATAATGCTCATAAAATTTAAGCTGATTCAGTATAGCAGCCTAGTGTAGTTGCAGTCAGGCCCGGAGACGTGGGGTGGGGTATTCGGGGGAAGTTCCCCCAATTGTGCGGGGTGGAGTAATTCGGGGGAAGTCCCCCAAAAATATTCTTTTGTCGCCCCACCCAGAAAAAATTTTCTTAATATAATAAAAATATTAAAAACAAATTTCTTGCCCCCCTAAAAAACCTGACTAGGGGCATGGTTACAGTTTCTTGTAAAATTTTTCTGTAGTTCATCGATGCAAACAATTTAAGTGGTTTTAACCAGGGAATGGTAGGTTTAATGAACCTGCTCCGTGAATATTATTGCTGAGCAAGAAGACGCGTTTTTAAAAATAATAAACGGATGTTTGCAGAAAAGAGGTGTTTTGATATCACCAAAGAGTGGCGAAGATGCATCTAAAAAAGTGTTAATTTCATTTGGTTTGAACAAATCACGGAGGCCTACAGAGAAGTAGCAAAGTTGTTAGCTTTTTTTACAGAATCTAAACTACTGCTTGTTTTAAACCTTTTCATGCAAAGCTCTACTATCTTTATTATTAATGGTGTTATAAATTGATTGATAAGCATTTGCTAAATTTCTCAATGGAAATGGGAAAACTCTCAGCATATATGCTCCATTTTGTTTAAACCCAAAGTGATGAGAAGATGACAGCTGGTGTCTTTGACAAGTTTCGGATACTGAAGATTTTGGGCGGAAAGCAGGTGGTCAACACAATGATGCTTGTATGAATTTTCGCATGGAGTACACGTTCTGAAGTTTCTGGAGTGTCCAAACGTTTTCACCACAATGTAAAGTTTCCAAACTTCATTATTTTGTTGAGCAGTTTCTCTTTTTCAACTGAAATCATGTTTATTTTAACGACGACGAGTGGCAGGCCGGAGCCTGAATATACTCTTCGTCGCGAAATGTCGAGCGAACCATTTCACGACGAACAGTTAACGAAAGTCCATCTACACTCTACAGCCACAAGATACTGATTACAGCTTGAACATCAAAATTTACGACTTTGGATGACAGGTTGACAAACCTGCGGAAATCTTCAACAACTTCAGTGAAATAGAGGTTGAGCACTTTCTCATCGTTCGCTGCATGTGCCCTATTGCCATCAAGATCACAGGGGTTTTCACATGATACTCATAATCGGCTCTTGAAAAGAACACCCTTAATACACTGCATTCCAGGAGGTCATAAAAATATGTTTTGTTTTAGATTTTATTTTCTGCATTTCATTTTGTGCTTTTGAATCAAATACTAATTGACTGATGTTTAGGAAATAGGTCGCAGAAACTATGTATTTACGAAACCAACCCAAATTTTTAGTATCTCATCTAGCCTACTGTGTATTCAAATTTGCTGATATTGTGAATCAGGGTTCAGATTCCCACAACTCTAAACTCTTGTTGCTATTGCTACAGAAATTTTCGACACGAATATCCCAAATTTCAAACCAGAACATTGTAATATTGTTCTGGTGTGTTACAAGCAACTCCTTCCAAAGCGTTTTACTGAAGATCCTTCACTTTACGTTTCGAGTTAAATTAACAGAAAACAAAATATGCACAGCAAAAGAGACTACTTATATTCATCAGCACCGTTTGTCAATTTCTCTGGTTTCTTAGCTTTAAGTAGAGGCAAACGCTGCTAAGCTAAGGGTGGACAACACTTATTTATTTATCCAAGCTGGCAACACCACGCGAGGCATAATAGGCGGCATTCACGCGAATGCAGAAACCGCATGTATTAACGTTGTTGGTTACCTAACTAAAAGACCATGAGTCAGTTCTACTATATATGAGTGTTCCTTATTCGCGGACATTCTTAAAATCCAGGACGCTGTCTACTACGGCTTTAAATATTGGACGGCGTTTCTCAATGTGCTAAGATTAGACATAAAACTTTTTCACTGCGGCAGAACAACGTTGAAGAAATGTACAATTCTACACCGAAGGTCGTAATTTTGTTATAAACACTTTCGACCGACCTACGTTTCATGCGAAGAAGTTCAAAAATGTATTTTTGCCTCTAAGGCCCAGGGTGATAGAGAACTAAACAGATATGAGTGTATACAGCGCAGGCGTGCATGTGGAATGATGGAGAGAAACGAAGTCAGTCCGTAGCAACACGTAATCATTGTTTTTGCTGACAATAAAAGATTGCAAGCTACCACCTCCTATTGGCGAATCGGTTACACTTCGAGTAAACATGCTGGAACCATATAAAAGAACACTAACCAAAAGTGAAAGGGAATGATCGAGTTTGTGGTATGTAGCGATAGACTTAGAGTGACTGCCATTGATTAAGAAATAATTTTGGATGTAATTCCAAGAACAGTTTTATAGTTCACCGGTAGTTGCACATTCGGTTGGATTAGGTCAAAAGCTTTTCATCAGTTTAGTGTTAGATGTTTGGTTTCGTGGCCTTCGCAGGCTGAAAATATCAACTAGTTTCAGTAGAATTTTAGCATTATTACGATTATAAAAATTATTACAAGCTAGCGTAAGTCTACTGCGAGAAGTGGATCAATTTCTCGCAAAATAACATTTCTCGCAAAATAACAAAATAACTTAAATCCAAAAATAACAGGATTTTTGTACCCTATAAAGTATAAATTCTACAATGGAAAGATTTTATAGCTTGGATTTCAAAACTTCGTGCTCTTCTCTTCAAATAATTAAATTGTTACATCTAGACAAAACTTCGGTTTCATTACGTTTCATGTCAAATTAAGCATTAACGGTCAATTCGAAACATCGCTCTGCACTCATTACCCTTATAATGCGTCTTAAGCAATCAATTACCGTTCCACAAATACAAGAACGGAATTCCAAATTCGTTTGTGACTAGATCGTTGATGGTGCTGTGTTATTTTCTCACATTGATACTTTCTAAGAATTAAAGAATTAAGTTGAAAACTTTGCAGCTGTAATAGCAGCAAAAATTGCATTTGATTCAAAAATACCAAAGGATAAAACTGTCCCCTCAAAAAATGTTTATGACAAAAACTAAAATAATTTCAGGTCCCATACATCAGACATGTCGTTGATCTTTTTTTGTGTTTCGTTTGACAGACAACATTTTTCGTCATTTTAAAGCGAGTTATTTACGGATTACCTAACGAAAAAAATGTTAAGTGTTATCCTCAAGGAAAGGTTTAACGGAGTTTCTTAGAGTTTCTTAACTTATCAAAGCTTCTTTTTGCCATCGAAACATACAATTTTGCCCTTGTCGAGTGCCTGGTGGACAAAATGATTTTACTTTTTTTGTTGAGTCAAGCGATTCCAGAAGACATGCAACAGTTACCTCTAGAAAAAGTAAGTTTTGTAGTTTGAGACTGTGTGTGTTTCAAAATAAAAAAGAAAGACTCTTGCAGTTGCATAAAATAAGCCCTTTACTATTTTTTCTTACTTGTTCACACTCAAAATCATGTTTTTTCAGCAATATACGACCTTCGTTTTCAAACATTTTTGTTTGGATTAAAATGCTATGATCAAAATTGCACTATAGGGTATTGAAGATTTTGCTTACTTTATAAGAAATGATCGATATGAAAAGTGTGAGGAACCCTGGTTTGAATGTTTTCAGTTTAGTTTTCAAAGACGCAAAGCCGTTTTCTCAAGAAAAGACAACTTTTTTCCTTCAAATTCATCACATTTTATAATTACAAAATGCGCCCTCGCAACACTAAATTTCTCTTATCAAGTTTGCAGCGCAAATTAGAACAACTACGTCCTGCTCACTAAGAAATTCACACAGAGCCTTGGATAAATCGTACAAAACTTTGTTTGACTTAAAATGTCAATTTGAATGTCTTTATCCAAGCTTGTAGTTATGCTGTACTGAAGCTGGAAAAACGACAAAAACCGTAAGTGCATCGTTTGCCCTAAAGCATGGAACAAATTACAATTAATGATATTTTGCCGGAAAAGAGCTCACATCACCGATTTGATCAAATGTGAAAAACTTTCACAACCGGTTTTTCCTATTCTGAAGCAACTTTGGACTCTAGTTTATTATTATAATAATAAGCATTACCACCAACATGGCTATGAAAACAAAAGACTTTGAATTTTCTAACAGCTGTCAACGTTTCTTGTATGCTTTAGTCTATTTATTTCATCACGAAGAAACACTGAAAATAAACCTGAGCATCAAGGCCTTGAATGCAAGCATCATTTTATCAGCAGTGCATTGGTAAACACTTACAGAACTTCAGGAAATTTTATGAGATATGTAAAATGATCGATTCATTTCATTTTCAAGACAAAGAAAAGCGAAATCCAAAAAGTCTTGTGCATTTTTATCAACACGTTTGTAAAAAGAAGTAATACGACTTGCGCAATTTTACTTGAAGAACTGATACCCCGGTTAAATGGAAAACTAAGCTCACCGCAATCTTTGCACAAGTAATCGTTCAAGTTTTACTGCAATCATATTTAAATTTCAAATATTGACCAGGTTTCATTCATAGAGTTTTGCTGACAATATAAACAGTTCAAATTTAGGGATTTTATTAAAAATATTGGCTTTTCAAAAGAAGTTTATTCTAATAAGTTGTGTTCGTTTTCATGTTTCTAACACAGCATACCACGACTTCCAAGTTTAACTCTGCTCCAGATGTGTTACTTGTCCTTGAAAAATTCAAGCAATTTTTTGTCAATCTTGCATGAGGCAAAGATTTACTGTTGCAGACATTTTTGTTTGTGACTGTATCAAATTATTGTAATTAGCGTTGTGCATGACGCCCGCATGGCACCTAAACGGTAAAGAGAGGTTCCTGCATCTTCATCTCGCAATGAGAAAGCAGCGCCATTGTTTGTTACTGCCTTTACGTGCAAGTACATGTAAACCCTGCAATGCCAGGAAAAGACCTGTTTGTAACCAGCTGTCTGCTTAATTTTCCAGCGTAAATAAATTGGTCGTAGGAAGCGGTGGACCTTAAAATCCATTTTGAACTTAATTTAGTTAAAATTGCATTAACGACTTCCCAAGATGTTTTCAATTTCGGTCTTATAAAACTAACTACGACGTTACTGACATTCTGATTCACAGTTGAAAAATCAAAATAAATTTTGGTGCAGACTGTATAATACTTGTTCTGCGGGTAGGAAACGTTTCATGACATGCTGCTGATTTGAGTTGTTTTCACCTCAATAAAGCATGTCTTGTTTCAGTGGCTTGCCTGGTCCTCTTGTTTGAAAGGCATAACGAATCAAAGAATTTGAAAGCTTTCAATCTGTTGTTTTTCATTTAGAGTTTAATGAAATTATTTCCACGAAAGCAAAACAAGTACAGAATCCTACAAATCTGACTCTAGCAATCATAACCATTGTGCAGAACTTTATCTAACATGAGCACAAATACGTTCTCCAAAACTGTCCCTACACATAGCTCAGTGGTAGAGTGCCCGCCTCTCAATTGGAAGGCTTGATGGTCGTTCCACGGAGGGAATCGTCGTAGCGCTATTTGGGCAAGCGCGTTCACCTCAACCGCCCCCAGCAAATTTCATGCTTCAGCCTGCCGCCAATTGCCGTCACCAGAAAGATGGGTTTCGCACAAACCAATCTACTGAATTAGTAATTGCTGCCATTTATGACGACATGATTTGCACTAAAGGTAACAATCTAATACCATGTATATTGTTCCTAGACTTGAGCAAGGTTTTGATTGTGTCGATCTTGAATATGCTACTTCAAAAGTTGTTTTACTATGGAGTAAGAGTGTCCCTAAGACGTCTTCTTTCGTACTTCAACAACTTCCTATAACCAGGGGCGGATCCAGCCAGTAAGGTTAGTTGGGAGCGATTTCAGTAATATTTGGTTGTCAAGTCTCATTACGGGTTAACTATTGTAAGAGAGATGAAGTATACCTCACAACACTACTGTGACAAAACAATGGACGTCAAAATGGCCTTATATCGCGAATGTTGTTTTCCGAATTGTGCAAAATCATGGTGAATAAAGTTCCTTTGTAAGTTTTGGGGGGGATCTCCCCAATCGTCCCCCAGGCCCCTGCCTGTAACATGTGGTGTCCCTCAGAGATCTGTCCTTGGAACTTCACTATTTCTTATATTTTTTAAGGATATTGTAAAAGCCCCCAAATTCCATACTTTTTCACATGCTGATGATATCAATCTTCATACTTCAAGAAAAAACTACAAAATTTACAAAAGCTTGTGAAAGATGAATTTTAAAAATTTACTACTGACTTCGTGCTCACAAATTCTTTATAAATTATTCCAAAAGTCATTTCATCTTCATAAATAACTCTGACAGTAAATATTTTTCTGTTTTCATTAATAAATCAACCAATATCAAAACAAAGTAACTGAAAATATCTCGGAATTATACTTTATGATAAATGTACTTCGAAGCCTCAAATAGAAAATTTGATACCATGACTTTGTACGTCATGTTGAATTTTGTTCAAATTAAAACTACGCCAACATTTCGGTTGGTCAAATCTGTCTATTATGTTCTTTTTGATTCTTATCAAAATTACTGAATACTTACTTGGGGAAGAGCCAATAAAACTATTTTACTTCCTCTAACTAGCATGTAGCATTGATTTATACCGACAACAGGGCTGGCTGAGTAGTTGACCTATTCGCCAAACATTTGTTTCTTAGGTATGCAGTTCACACCAGTTTGCAGAATTCCTATTTCCACAAGTGTGTTTGTTTCATCTTTACCTTTATTTTTAGCAACATGCAATAAATTTCTGCCTTTTGGTGTTTTGCTCTTTTCATTGCCCTTCTGAGTTCTTTGGCTGACTCGTGTGTGTCAAGTGGTCTGGTGTTTTGGGAGGACACCAAAAGGTTGGAAAATTGGGGTGATCCCCATAGACAAGAAGGGAGACAGGAGAGAATGCACTAACTGCCGGGACATCCTGCTCCTTAGCTTCAATGAAAAAGTGTATACCAAGTGCCTTGAATAAAGATGCAGCGAAATAAATAAAGCAAAACTGGACGATATCCAGGGCGGTTTTCGTCCTGGCCGTGGCACTGCAGACAAAATTTTTACTGTCAATCAAATTTTCGAGAAATGTGATGCCTTGGAACTGTGCCAACGGCGTCTGGTCCCATCTTGGTGTAGAGCCAGCAGAACTACCTGCGATTGCTGTTGATCGTGAGGTATTTCCAGTCCTCCTAGGGCTACTGCCCGCGCGACCCTCCCCAGAGGAAAAGCGGTATGAAATGAATGAATTGCCTTGTTGTTACTTATTGGTCTGAGTCACAAAAATAAATGACAAACATACCTACCTACCTAGAAATTCTTTAAAAAAGGGTTTTTACTCATACGTTACAAATAATTAGGTGCCGTTTTTATTTATCCGTGTTGAAAGTTTGTAGCTGATAATTTTGAACCACTGATCGAAAGCCTCTCGTGGTTTATTTTTCGATGGACTTGAAGTGTATCTCACAAAGGCAACTTAATGTTCCTTTCAGCACGCATCCAAATCGTCAAACTGATTACCGTCCGGTGAAACCTGTTTAATTTGTTATTGAATATTTCCATGCTCAGCTCAGTTTGCTGAATTCACCTTCAAGATCACCGCTTCAGCTCAGTGAAAAACTAGCACTGACGACAAATAATCTTCGTCTTAAAATTTTCCTATCCTTGCAATTTCTACATACGATATTTTTGCGAACTAAGCCACGAATTTGTCTTAGCTTAATTCTTTAAGGATGACGCTAAAATGTTTATTTTTAAATCTGAAAAAGGTACACTTTTAGGAAATCCTTCCTCAGCAACCACAACACACAGACTTTCATCTACAAAAAGTCGATTAGCAACTATAAAGCAAGGTTGCGGAGTCGGAGTCGTAAGGAGTCGGAGGTTATTGGGTGGAGTTGGAGTCGGATTCCTAACAACACTGGGAGTCGGAGTCGGATTGCTTTTTCCGACTCCGACCCCGGATGCCCAGTTGGATCATTTTGTACATCACACTCTTAAATTGGGAATTCCTGTTGAAATTGTACAACTTCTTTTGAAACTTTTGTTGAATCAGAGATTTATTGCTGTGTACCACGATTTCCTTTGATTTTAACAGCCAAATTGCATTCTCTTTATGTTAATGGGTTGGAGTGGGGAATCGAAGTCGGAAATTTTGGAAACTCGGAGCCGGAGTTGGGAGTCGGAGTCGAAAATTTTGCAAAGTCGGAGTAGGATATTTTACCTCCGACTCCGCAACCCTGCTATAAAGTGTAGGAATTTTTCAGAATTTTCTTTTCAGTTGTTACAAAGCAGTTTTGCATCATGCTTAGTATTTCCTTGTAACAAACATTTTATTTATACGCAAACGTTAACGAAAATCCTTTTTACCTTGTTAAAAATTTGGCTCACAAACATCTTTTTATATAAAAACAAATCCCAAAAATATGAACAGCTCTATATATTGAGAACAGGTTAATAAAATTATTGGAAAAAAACGTTTCCATGAAATCATGGGTGGTGACTGCAAATTATCATGGAAACCTGAATAGAAATTTTTTTTTGCAAACAGTGCTTAGAAACGTATTTACCTTTTTTTCTGCTCAATGACAAGAATAAACTATGTTAAGATGGAAATAAACCGCAGCAATAGGTCGGTCTGCTTTTTCAAAATATTTCCACAACGACACAGCTGCAGCGGCCTATTTTATCTATGTTAGTAAAGTTTTAGGAAGCGGATGAAGCCATTGGGAAACGGATGTTGTGTTTGTAAATAAACCGCCCGCAATGGTCTTCCTTGTATAAAAAAAATCACTTTTGTTTACGAATTGCGATACCTTCAGGCGATTTTGAAGTTTACTCATAACTTGATATCTGTACTTGAGGAAAACACTTGCAACAGCAACGCGCTTGATACTGATTATTTTCCATGTGTCAGCCCTGTTGCATGGCTCGTCAGGTAGTGTTTTTATACATTGCAATTCCCAGGTGAAGTCTGATTTCCCCAGGGCGGATTTGAATGCCCGGTGCATTTCGTTTAATTGCAGTGTGATGCCACTGGTTCAATACTTGCTATTTCCGTCTTTCGTACAGTTATCTCGATTTCCGGCCGAAAAGACCAAGCTCAGTGTTTCTTCAGGAACCGGTACCGGTTATCGATTGCATCTAATGCACACATCACAATTCACCAAACTGAGTTGTGCGTGATTTCTTGAGCTACAAAAAGGCCGCTGTCTTTCAACGGTGAAAACTTTTCCCGTTTCATACGTCGCTTTCGCAGTATAAAGCTGCCTAAGAAAGCAAGACCAGTAGTCGAAGTCATTTAATAAATTTCAAAAAAGTACTGGCATTGATGTGGAGGAAGTTAGAAGCGTAAGGGAATAGAACTTGATTCTTGATTATCTTGCTGTCCCCACAGACATAGCAGGCAAAGTCTATCATTACATGGTTTCAAATTTAATCACAAAAGTCACGGTTGCTCACATCTGTCAATGATTTCCTCCTCTGCGATATTTCACCAGGAAAGGTGTGTCGTTTTGGTTAATTTTCAACAACAATTTTAACCAACGTTCTGTTAATATGAGTTATTCGGTCCGTTAAAAAGCTTTAATGATTTTTCTCAATTTGCTGAAAACTTGGTTGTTTTGAAATCGAAATAGGTAAGAAAAATTGTTGCAGAAAGTGCGATTTTAAAGCAACTTATTACTTTTAAATCTATCAAAACAAAATTGTAGGTATGCTTCGGGTACAAATATTGTATTGTCTAAGTACGAAGAAACCAGAAGATTGCGCTAACTGTAATGTTATTTCCATTCACAAAGCTCATAGCACGTCTGTCAATCATATACAGTATTGACATTTTATTGAAATATAACTCGTTCCACTTCCAGCGTTGTTTTGCTAATACTGACAATATCCTCAATTCCGCATCGAAGCAAGGCAATAACATTTCCCCGAAAAAGTGCTTGAAGAAAACGTTGGAACTCATTTTTGCAGTTTTGTTAAAGTTTGCGCATTTCATTCTATCAAAAACGCACCATTTAGCCAGAATCTGGCTTAGTGAGTGACAAAAATCCTAGACAGCAACTTGAACAACATATTTGCGACTGATAGCCTGCATGTTACGAAAAAACTAACGCAACTAGAAATAGAAACTGTGCCAAGCACTTGACCTGCCAATAGTGAAACCATAGAAAGCGTCATGATTCGTTTTTAAAACAAACGCTACGCAGACGTACACATCAAACTGTCGATTTAATCAGAAACTAATAAAACGTTTTTATTGAGAACAGCGGAGCCCACAAAGTCAGCTTCCATAGTCTTATGTCATTGATCAGCGTACAAGTAAAATCACAACATAAGTTTTTGAATGATGCACATAAACCATAAATGAACTAACCTGATCTCGATGAAATGATATGGAAGATGCATCTGACATGTTTCTTCCGTGTTGAGAAGGTGTGTTTCCCGCCGCCACAGAAATCATTATTCTGTTGCAGTTTAACGCGACTAGCAATTATAAGAATCTAGTCTACCTTCAAACACCAACAGAATGAAGTATCCTTTTCGAAAAAAAAAACGAAACAAAACGGACTGCTCAAAAAACATGTTCTGACACATTTTCCTGCAAAGAGATAGGAGCGAGAAAGTTGTATCTGAGATGAAACACTTAGCCATGAATCGCAGTAAAAGACCATGGGCTTCCGCATGGTTTACCATGAATTATGCAGCAAGGCCATCGACCTCATATTTTGGGATTTGCGGACTTTCGTCACTACCTGATATTTCAAGAAAATAACATTTTAATTGTTGGTGCTCCAGTACGGACTACCGAAAACCTTAATCTTTGATGCATACATGTAATAGGTGTTTTATTTGCCATTGTGCTACTGCAATGCAGGTGGCGAAAAGTTTGAAATTTTATACAATTATTAAAAAATGCTGCATAGCACCAACAAACACAAACTCGTGGCTGAAAAGTGACGTCAAATTTTATCTCAATCTCCCTAACGCGCGGCAGGAAGTTGATCAGAAGCAACTTTGGGAGAGCTTTGGTGCATTTTGCGAATGCCACTTTTTTCCATGCACTCTACTTACTTTTTTCCGCTATAACGGGAAAGCATAAATATCTATAACATCAAGCGGTGCTTTAACGTTACATTAAAATAATCTATCTACTCTTGCAATTTCCTCTCTGAGCGGTGGAAATGTAAAAAGTAACAATTTCTGATTTAGTGTATCCTTGGGTTCGTCAAAAACAAAATTTTACGTGTTCCGGGAAAAAAAAGATCAAGTTTGTCTGTTGTGAAATCCTAACCAACGTGACTCTTCTTGCAAGCTTTGTATGATAAAACTGCTTTACTTGGTTTACTAGCATCAGTTTTCGAAAAAAGTGTAATTTGCGCTTGAATATTGACCACAATACAGTCAGGAAGCTGATGCATGTCTTTACAGACTCTGTGCAACAGTCAGGACAGGGGCGGATCCAGCCACTAAGTTTAAGGGGGGCGATTTCAGTAATATTTGGCAGTCAAGTCTCATTACGAGCCCACAACTGCAAGAGATATGAACTATGCTTCACAACACGGCTGTGACAAAACATGGATGTCAAAATGGCCTTATATCGCGAATGCTGTTTTCCGAATTGTACAAAATCATATTGAAAAAAGTTACTTTCGTAGGTTTTATGGGGTGCGATCGCCCCA
>JGI24022J15233_10000878_pt1 | contig 22266 bp, 17 predicted proteins | sample Ectturendosymbi2_FD_15233 | JGI IMG/M metagenome (IMG submission 15233)
CAACTGGTTGCAGCTATAATGCAGTTCAGTACATTACCGTCACACTTAAAAAACAAGTTTAATCGAGAAAGAATCAAGTGCACGTGGGATTTTGTCTGTCAGTGTCAGTGCCTCGTATCAATGCTTTGTTACTGACGCAAAAGTGGTTACTGAAACCTGAACATTGCATGGGTATGGACAGAAAAAGCTGTATCGTCGCAGTGCAATAAAAGTTGCGCAATCGTAAATTTGTGGTCAAATCATGAACTCGTGCAAGGCTGTAGGATGAGGCAGCGACTGTAAATAAACACATCCTGGTAAGAGATGAGCTTATCACGTCAGTAACAATAATACTAAACTGGAATCAGAGAAAGATATCCCAAAATGGGCGAGCAGTATGTCAACGTAATATAAGCAGGCCCCATCTCTGGAACATCTGTCACCTTATTTTAATTTCATTTTCATATATTTGCAACAAGTGCAGAATGTTAACGCTTGCTGTGCGGAGCAGATTCTTGCCTGTTGGCAGGAGTACTATTAATCAACAAGAAAATAATGTAAACTTCAAGTTGCGCCTTGCAAAGCCGACAGTCAAACACACAGGTTGTGGCACGTGTTTATTAAGCATAGAGAAAAACACAAACCAAGATTGAAACAGCGTTCAGTCATCAACGCATGCATCGCATTAAGACAGATATTCGACGCAAAACCCAGTGAAAAACGTACGAAAATCTCGCGAGGTCGCCGCATTTCTTTTTGTCTGCGTAATGAAAAAAGCATGAAACAGTATCGGCCCAAGTCAAGAAGTTCGTGAGCGTGAAGTCGAGTTGGTGGAAAGTGAGTACAGCTGTTAACAGCGGAAAGACCAACAGGGTTGTATGTTTCGTCGACACACAAAAAGCAGCAGGGTTCTAGCGGTACGTGTATGTCACGCGTGGCTGCAATGTGTGAAGAGCATATCAGCGCGTGACGTTCATATTCAACGTTAAACAGGTACCATCTGCAGGCGGATCTTTGGTTTTAACCATATATAGAGAGTAGTAACAACGCAACCTTGCGGCTTCTTAACATCGTAATAACTGGAAAACGCCACATATAGCCGGAAAGGCGTTTTCGTTATCGAAGCTTAACGAGGACGTTCATTTGAAGATTTAGCCTACTGCACTGGCGCTACACACAGGAAGTGCATACCTCACTCATCACTGATCAACAAGAGACAATGCGGAGAGACGTGAAACAAACGGAGCAAACTTTCACAGCAGCTCGTTCCTGCGCATACTGAAATGTCAAATCAGTCCGCGCACCAGTCGGGCAAGGGTTGTGAAGGAAAAACGCTTTCTGTTCATTACGAAATGTAACAGTATTCCAAACGCCTCAGGGAAAGCGCTGCAAGAAGGTTACAGTAATAGAAGTTTGCGCACAATACTCCATTTGAAAACAATCCAGCAGTTGAAAAGGCACGACGTCGTGTGTACACCCTTGCTTTTCACGCGAGGGAAAACAAAACAGAACGTCAGCAGCACATCTTGCTCGCACAGCCTGAGTCTTTGAAACAACAACACTGAACGGTAACAGAGAAGTGGTGTGGGTCGTTTCACCAAGGGTTGCGCTGTAGCACATCAACTGAGGAACACAGGCGCACACGCTGTTGAAACAGTCTATGCTGAAGCCACTCCAAACAAGCACACAGCGCGAAAACGTTTATATTAAGCAACACAAAAATTTAAAAAGTTGCCATCTTCAAGCATGCAGATTTGACGGCGCACGCATGCTCTCCCAAGCTCAGTTATTCTGACTTAGACATGAACAGGCAATGGATAGCTTCGAGAAGAGGCAAGGAGTACATCAGGTAACCCGAGTTGTAGGTGACGTAACCGAAGTTGCACGATTTGTGAAATCGCATTTCAGTGATCTGCGACCAGAAACTTGCGGAAAATGTGAAAAAATTCCGAGCTTCCTCAAAACAAGGTTTGGAAATGATTCCTCTTAATGGTACTCTCATCAGCGCGCGAAAATCTCAGAAGCGTTCGAGTGTTTGAAAATAATTTCAGTGGATCACACCGGACAGTGATCTACTGCTCGGTTCCTCGTGTGTACAGTTACGTATGATCCTACAAATTACAAAAACATGTAACCGCGCATTTTCATAATAAGGCTGACTTTTGCAAAAAATCGACACCACTTTTACAGCTCAAATTTTTTGGGACCTTAGTGCAATCATCAAGAACAAGGGTTTGGTGCAAAATTTTCCGTATTTTTACACTTGCGTCTGAAATTATTTCGGACTGGAAGCAATGGACAGAAGAATTGACGTTTGTTTCAAAAGCAGTGCGAATTACGAACGAAAGCTTTCGCAGGAGATCGTTTGACAGACACTGGCGATCCCTGACGCGTCGGTGGAACAAGCAAGCACACCTCGGAAACTCCGACAACCAAGGTGGGCGTCACCTGCAATTTGATTGGCTCGTCAAACTTGCGTCGTGCTCCAATCATATTTCTAGCAAATATTATCTAAGGAGACATCATTAATAAATTCATTCGAACGGCATCAACGTTATGGAAGGAACAACTTACGAGCAGGAATAAATACTGGAAACTGTGGATCAGATCCTCATCGTCATGGAAAAGCCAGATCCACCGCTTGAGCGAGAAAGCTACGAGCGAAGGTCCACTTTTTCCGACAACAAAGGGGTTACCATAGTGATTTTTCAAAACAACCAAAAGGCACTGAAAGGATGAAACAAACCACGCTGCAGCGATTGCCTAAATACTACGGCTTGCGATCATGTTACGAACACAAAAAAAACGAATTGCTAGCCTTGAGTTCCACCCCATCATACTATGACAGAGGTCGAACATTGCACCATAATTGGGCAACACATCAATAAGAGGTGTTGTGTGGGCGGTGGCTTGATAATCATGTTCCACACGTTCTGGAGAACTTTATGCGTACGAATCTCCATGGAAAGCCTCATCCAGTGCAAAACAACAGGTTTGTTGTTGACTTGGGTCTAATGCATACAGGGTGGCGGCCGAACACGTTGTTGCTTCGCAAGATGCACGGGAAAAATCGTGGTTGATGTCAGAAAAGCAATTCGCAAAAAATCGCCAGTTCATAAAACAGCGCTGAAGGAGTCGGGACCTCAACAACACCGAGCTTGTGGGCGCATTCTACGCATGCGCTCGCACGTCAAAAACTCCTCCCCAACCAAGCGCGCATGTGCTTATTGAGGATAACCGATACTGTAAAAGTCACGGACGTGAAACAAAATGATTGTGCACAACACAGGTACGCTTCATGTCAGAATCGGAGCACAAAGCCAAATGTTTGCGATTTGAACAGAAACTAAACATTGAAACTTGCAGAAAAAATGAAATTTAAATTTCGTCATGGAATCGCAGATCGACGCATTAAGTTTTCGGTCAACAAAGAAACAGTCAACTGTGCAATAAAATCCAACCGTGTGGCCATATTTATGGGTCAACTTACATAGTGCACGAGACGCAAACGTTAACGTCTACATCGTCCGATAGTTATATTTAAAGCTTTGAAAGAGNGACTCAATTTTAGTGCAAGGGTCCACTAAAGTTGCTGTTTAAAAATTGGAAACAAGAGGTACATGGTAGTGTTTCCGCGCTAAAGCTCAACTGGTTACAAATAAAAAAAAAAGAAAGAAAAGACTAAATAAAAGAAAACCTAAACTTCCGCAGTACCAACAACAGCGATAGGATCTCGTGAGTTGTGTATGGAACAATGCGTGGTGGCAAAGGTCAGACAAACTGAGCAAAGTGCTGCGTGAGCTTAGCGAAGTGACGTGCGTCGCGGCACGTCGGCGCGTATGTCGGTCGCTCCCGCGCATCACCGAGTGGACAACATGGACGACAACGCTGTCCAACGAACGGAGATTAAGTTATCTTCTATTCATCTGACGCTGGGCAGCAACGGACACCATCACGTTTAGAATCGAGCGTGTACGACAAGCTGACCAAGTATGTTGGTATGCACAGCTAAGTGCAGCAACTCCGAGCAGTTGACGGCACGAACTGCTTCAGCAAACTGACGTTGCGGTGAACGTACATCTGCTCTGTGTCCTTCATCGTTTCCGGCAAGCTCATGCCTTTGGTTTCCGGCAGAATTGCGATTAGAATTCCTGGAGGTAATCGTAAGAGGTTACAACCGACCTTCGTCGCAAAAACCGCGCCAAGGAGAGAACTGCGTCCTTCTACAGTTTGTCACACGCGGCTAAGCCTCAACAGAAATACGGCAGCGGGCGACTGATCTAGCAGCAATAAAAAACATGCATTTCGTGCATTTTCGATGAGGTTTGAAATCGAAAAACGATGTATTTCAAGGAAATTCTTGAAGACTTCTTTTACCTTGAGTGACAGCACACTCGCGGAATTTTTCTCAGGCCAGCGCTGCCGAGGAACTTTTTTTCCTTTTTGTAAGTTTTTACGTCTTTTCGCAGTCGGTCTGCGCATGGTAAACGTTACCAGAAAACACGGCAAGCGCCATTTACCTGCAACAATGGCAATCGCGCCGAGAACTATGTACGGCAGGTTGTTGTTGATGTGTGCAAGCATGAAGATTAATTGCGACGCCATCCCGCCCAGTCGGGCGCACGCACTGCATATGCCAACTCCGTTTCCCCTGCACAACAAAATATCACCGTCACCAGGGATGTAGCACTAATAAAAAACATGAAGCAGGTGTGGGAACGCCTTTCCCACGCGTTCCCGCTCCAGTACACCCCTGACTGTCGCCAGTGTTCCCTCTAAAGTGCGCAAATGCGCAGTCAAATTTCATTCTCGCGCACTTGCAACATTCCAGCTACCTATCAAGATTCACCAAAAAGCTGGTCAAAGTGTATAAACATTGGTAAAGCACAAAAGCAAAGGAGAACCTATTTGAATTAAATGTGTACTTTGATCGTAATTTGATCAGATTTATACTTATTCTAGTAATTTACAAAGTTTGTAATTCATTTAGAACTCTGCTAACCTTAGTTTTGCTCTAAATAAGTAAAACGCAATAGTTTGAATGGGCGAGGTTTCAGTCGTGGCAATGACAACAAAAATCAAAGTCGATGGACTACGAGACTCATGAGAAAGTACATTACATCCACATGTAAATATCTGGTAAACAAGATTGTTTGGCTGAAAAAGCTTTTTATGAAATTATTGTTCTTCTGGTTGTAACAAAATACTAAAAACAAGTATTTTATTTATATTTGGGAGCCGAAAATTGACAAACCTTAAGTTCCATCTCCTTATAAAACCAACTTCACCGCAGTAGTTTTAGCGAAGTATTTCAGTATGCATGGTTTATACAAGTGTAAAAAACAAAGGAACCGAAGCGTGGAATTATAGAACTGAACAACAAACCTGAGTGAAGTAGGATATAATTCAGAAGAGTACAGGTAGATACAGCTAAAGGTTCCTGTGGACCCGAACTTGCCCATTAGAAACAAGGTCATCTGCGCTGCAATCATCTCTGTGACGAAACAAAATAGATTGAAGCAAGTAAGAAGCAATGCCAAGACGAACGAAAGTTAACAGTAATGCAAAAGATTTAGGAACGTCACGCTTATTGGCTGACTCAGGTGGATTATGTAACTTCCAACATTTTTAATCACCTTCAAACCATAAATATGAACTTCCGTCCAAACAAAAGACGACTAAACTAAAAAAAACAGTAAAGCCAACTTCAGTTACAACCGCACTACAAATATACGGGAGACTTTGCCCCTGGACACACATAAGGATTGCTGGCTCACTCAAAAATGATACCGAACGTTCAAGGCAGCCTTTGTTGTCCGATTGTGCAAAGCTATTCTTATCATACAACATTAACCGATCAATCAACGATCATCACATCATACAATTTTGGAGCTACTCAGTAAAACTTTTAGTAGCATTTTCGAAATTTTGACCACATATTCATTTTCATCACTGAGTTGTCAGCCGGGCTTTGCCATACTGTCATAAAATTACAAAAAATCAATATTTGAATTAGAGGTTAGCATCATATGAGTGTAAATATGCGAGAGACTTTGGTTTCACTGTAAATACGAAGCTCGGTTGTGAGAGAAGTGTAGAATAATGACAAATCCGATAAAAAATTAAGCGGCAAAAAGCAGATCAATCATGTGGCTAAAACAACAAGCATGAAAAGGGATTTTTTCAAGTGAAAATCTTACCATTCGATACGAAGGTTAGGCACAGCAGGCTTATCCCACATACGACATTGCATATCACGATAGTTGGCCGCCTCCCCCACAGCTGTATGATGAAGATCGAACCGAAGTTGGCTGGAATCTCAATCAGGCCGGAGAAGAAAAAACTCAGAAAAGGATCCCAGTTGAGTGCAGCTGAGTTGAGCGTGAGGCCGTAGTAAATGCATGTGACTGCGAACCAATTGTAAAACAGCACCAGCGAAATGATCCTCAACTTCGGGTTACGAAATAGATCCATAGTTGAACAAGATTCCCTTGGACTAAACGAGTCATATTTCATATTCGCAGTCTGTAAAACACGCCGTGCAGATTTTTAGTTGAAACATCAAGAGTACTGCGTAACCGAATGAAACTGTACGGAAAGAAGAGGAACTGTACGAAAACAGTTCACTTGGCTTTTACTTTTACGTCTAGGTCAGTGAACTTGATCTTTAGTTCTAGCAAAAATATAACATCATTGAAAGGACAGGCCGTGTGTTATCAGAAATTTTCCATACATCAGTAGGATTTTCTTGTCACAAGTGATATTTATGGAGTCACTTCAAACATTTTAGCAGTTTTCAAAATATGTTTATAGCATTCCAAGTGCGTTATGCGAATTTAACCGACGGTAGAAAGCATTGAAATTACACATGCAGTACTCCTTTGACATTCACACGCTCCATAGAACGACAGAAGCCTACTGATAGCATCCTTCTTTTGCGAAAATTGCCGACTCATTTACCAAAAATGACACAAATACGCGCATAGGTAAAAAAACGAATGGTTAGCGTCCAAGCTTGACAATGGGATGCTTTTTCCGTCCCACGCCATCCAAAAACTTGCGACTCTCGCAGTCTGTGGGGTTCCCACGAAACTAATAATGCGAAGTGCGTTACATCGTGCGCATGTTAAATCATTAGCGCCTCTGCCTTGAAATCAATTGAGGGGCAGTGAAAATTTGATGACCCCTTTTCTAGTCCTCACCTACAGAAGGGCCCAACAACCGTATTTTCGGGGGCCTCGCATCACTCCGCCATGGTGCTGAGCTTTCTACGTCAGCTACTTACTGTGCTGCGAGCACACATTAACGGTATTCAATTTCAAAAAATTCCTGCTATATGACGTAAATGTACTAACGATGGTCATGGCAACAATTTCGTGAGATTTCTACGGAAATCCCATTCCCATGGACAAGCCTGGCTGCCTGGTCAGCGTAACACGCTTTTAAAAATGCGGAGAATCGAACAGATGCCAGTGTTTTCCCAAATGAAAATATTACTGCGCAAAAAAAATCTTTTTAGACACAGAAACAATTCCTCCAACATTTTTATTTTTTTAGAAAATAAAAAATAGATAACATTGGCTCGCTTAATGGTCTTTAACATGGAAAACAGACCATTGTTTTTAGTGGAGAGTAAGTACCTACGACTTTTCTTTATAAAAAGGATAAAAGATGAGTTACAATGAACATCTACAGTTTGAAGCCAAACGCTTACGTCTGCATTATTGAGAGCAGGGCTGTGGAGCCAGAACTCATGTTTCAGGCTCTGGCTCCAGGCATCTAAAGTTTTTGGGTCTAGCTCCAACATCTAAAAGTTTTTAGCTCCGGCTCCAAAATTTGGTCGTTTAAAAACTGAAAAACGTTGCATTATTTGCACAACTAGCTTGTCCTTCAAACTTCAAACTTTGGCCGTGGAAACGGAACAAACATTTCAGGCTCCGGCTTCACCATCTGAATGTTTTTGGCTCCGGACATCCAAAATGGCTTTTGGTCCGGCTCCGCAGCCCTGGTTTACAGACCTTCATGAAGTAATGTTTGCAGCATGAAACTTATTTAAAAAATGGCAAGCGCGTAGTTTACCAACTGTATGAAGCTGACAGACCACATAAAGGCAACATCTGCTTGTTCTGCTCATGAACAGTTTATGTTGGAACAAAACTATCGATGCTCCAAATGATGCCACCACACAACGAGGGTTTGTTTCAACGTAAGCACCGGTGCTAAGTATACACATACGCCTTTAACGCAATCAGCACGAATCCTAACTTTCTTTATAAGTCTTTTGTTTACTGTAGAAGTAGTGTCTACAAAGTGTCAACAGTAAAGATCTGCATATAAGCAAGAACATGTAACATCGTAATTTCCTAGTAAAGCAAAGCTTTGAGTTCTACTGTCGCTAGGTTTGTTTGGGTACTCTAATATAATTAAACTACTGACCAGTGAAGTATTTGATTGCTCCGCTTCCAGTTTGGCAATGATGTCATCAAAGTTCTTTCCATTCACCCGAGCCATCCGCGCAAGAACGTCTTCCGATTTTTTTACTTGATTTCTAGACAGTAGCCAGCGCGGTGATTCGGCGCTGAATCTATACAAACATACGTCACAGAACCACTTTGTACGGAAAATCTGGGTGGCAGACAAAGATAAGACATGTAGTAGAGTTATTTGGCCACAAAGAAAAGTTTTTTGCACAGATTTTCCGAGTTTAGTTTTTTTTGCTGCAGCTCTTTGTATTTGAGGAATCACAGATGATCTATTAAGAGCAAAACATCACTAGACGAACTGGAGAATCAGGTTCAAGTTCCCGCATCATGTAAAATTGACAGGAACAGCCTGCTTTAGCCAACTACGTACGAATAAGCCCCAGACAATTATTGCTTGTCAGTGAGCCAATTATTGCTCACAATAACTTCTACAAAGTCGCCAAGAATTTGCAACCAACAGTGACCTCAAATTTAAATACCTCAAATAAATAAACACATTGCGATTCGCCAAAATTGCGAGCAACGAACAGCGGGTTCAGGTAATATTCAGATGAAATCCGATCCGATACAACCGCTATGTTTTGAATGTGGAAAAACACGTAACTCCAAAACGTCGAAATGAGAATAAGTCGCAACGAATGTAATTTGGTTCGAATATTCACCAGTCTTGCTCATAATCTCACTCTAAGGATGTGCGCAACGACATTCGCAGTGTGCCGATATGCCACTTAGATCCGATTCAAAGTAAAATCATAAAGTTTGTTTAGCAATGCATGACATGGCCCTGCAAAATCTTTGGAATATCCAGTCATTTTGTGGTTTGAGAAGTGGCATCCCAATCAAAATACTGTTGCCCGCCCAAAGTCAAATATTTTGGCCCTCTCAAATTTTTTGATCCCCTAAAATTTTGGGCTGGCTACGCCACTGCATGGGCATTCTGAGCTAAACCGCATTGGTTTGGCTACCAGTATCACCAGAAAATACAATATAAACCAGGGGTCACCAACCTTTTTGAAACTGCGAGCTACTTCTTGTGTACCGATTAATGCGAAGGCCTACTAGTTTAATATACACTTTTGAAATAAAATTTTTGCTCAATTTACTTTTAATTATTTTAGTATTGAGACTTCTTTAATATGAAGACGTTGATCATGCTAATGCTATTTTTAGATCAGGCCCGCGGGCGGCCTGCTTGGTCCTTGCGGGCGACCTGGTGCCCGCGGGCACCACGTTGATGACCCCTGGTATAAACCTTTCTAGCTTATTAGGTTTGCTTGTGTTACAACCATGCATAAAATGATGTAACAAACCGTTTACACTTATTGGATTGTTTAATTACAGTATAACCACTAATCAAGAATATGAAACTGCATGCATTTCACTAAACTGGCTTGTATGTAGACTATCTTGCAAATATGCAGTATTACGCTAAGCATTGATCATTTTAAGTAGGACATGATGAAGTAGAAAGAAGGCAAAATTGTTTCAAAAATTTGGAAATTTCATAACTTACAAAGCAAAATAAATTTGCAGGCTTGCATAAAGTGTAGATAAAGTGAGTTCAGCTTTGATAAATTAGCAATGGTTGTGTTGATCAGCATTATTTTGCTAGTTTTCATTAGCATTAGAATTCTTAATGTTTCTGTGTTGAGTAAATTCATTGGCTGTCATGTTCTTACTTGGATGCAACACCACTGTAAAAGCCCTTGATTGATTAGGAAGGTGATTTTGAAGTCACTGGTGATCTTTCCAAAGTGTGTTCTATATGAAGTTGCATTGGCAATTAATACTGCACTGTACTACTGTATAGTGAAGATACGGAAAACCTTTGTGTGAAAACACACAATTAGTTGCGCTGTAGAAATGAACATAGGAATCAACTGTAGGCCTAACGTTGCAATTTCTGAAACATAGTATTTCACTTGCTTTACATTGTCATCCACAAAGGATATTTGACTCGCGTGCACAGAACGATCACACTTTTCACTTTAAAACGTTGTGCTGTTTGGTTCACCTTTTAACTTCACGCAAGCAGTGCTGAAACCACCCACAATCAATAAGATTAATGCACGCAAATTGCAGAGCTGGTTCTAATGCAGACATTGAACGTGTTTATGTGGTCTGCAACAGACAAGAGCTTCTTTCAATACATCAAAATACAATAAATGTTTCTTACGTATAGCACATAAAATAAATCGGATTTAGCGTTCGTGCATGTTGAGTTTTGCGCTAATGACAATCAACCTCATAATTAAAAATGTTTTTTAAACGCTTATCAATGCCTTAGGCTTTCGCATTGCTTTAAAAATGTTGTTTTGAGAACAAGAATCCCTCGTTTATTTCTCGATAATGGCAGAATACTGTCGTAACGTGTTCGTACCACGTGATGCAGCAATCCAAACAGGATTTTAGAGATTTTTACTTCGTGTTCCAGGTCTGATAACAAACAGTGTCACGTAAATGCACAGTTGCTTGTGGCCAATTATAGCCACAATTTTTCGGCCGGCCCCAATAAAAAAAAACACAGTTGTTAAGTTCCGTGTAAACTCAGTAAATTAGTCATGCACTCGAGCTGACTTTGGCACTGGAGGACGGGTGCATGAGTATGATCTTTGTAGGAATGTGGTCGCTGCGCAACGCCCTTCCATGTCCCGTTCAAGTCACCATTGTAGAATGCATGATTAGACTTGGAGCAGCAAAACACTCGCGATTGTCTCTGCAACTTTACCCACTACGGTGCCTAGTAACTGTTACGCAGTCGGCATTGAGGTGAGCATTGCAAAATTTAGCTGCTGTCGGCAAACACAGATGGAAAACGCGTGGCTAAACCAAGGGAGATAAACAAGTTTTCCTTCAAAATTTGCTACAGCAAAATCCTCTTCGAATTTACATAACATATTCGAAAAAAATGCAAAAAGCACGCCAGTAAACCTACCTCGCCTTTAAACTAACGCGAAACACCGCAAACGTGAATATGGCATCGACCATTGCTTCATACATCCTAATCATAATACACCTCGCGATGCCTGTCGTAACATCGCCAGGCATGTGATCAGTTGCATGCGTGCATATTTGCCTCAGGGAAAGTGCAAAGTACAGCGCAATCAGATAACGTTCGAGGAAAAATTCGATGCAATAAAAATAAGCATGCGTCGTTACATTCAACTGCTGACCGCAAGAGAAGCCTTCGTTGGGAGAAAGCAATTCGAAAAAAATGTTAAAGCTCACCGTATGTAGAGCGGTAGCAGGATCGCAAGCGGCAGCGATATACCGAGATTCAATGCGACCCATCGTCTTTCGGCGAAACCAGCAAACGCGAGAAGCATGAAGCCAACAGAAAATGTGGCTTGCAGAGTCTGCCCAATAATGACCCGGTGACGGTTGCTGGTGGTTTCCATGGCTGGAAAATTTTCAGCAAACGAACTACCGTGAGACAAACTCTGTCAGTGTTTACAGCACCCAACTGCCAAGCAGACGTAGAGATCTGTTTTTTTTTTCACTGAGACATTTCGGTCATTTGTGCCACAATAGTATTAAAACTTGCCGTAACAGTATGCACTAGTCTATATTTGTGCACATTATGACCGAAGTGACAAAATTTTTTTCGGTCATATCGAAAAAAATTCAGTCTAGGACCGAAAAAAGACTAGGTAGAGAAAAACAACAAACTCAAGTCTAGCACTTAAATTCTGAACAGTCGGTTTTGTAACAAGTTGAACAGTTTCACAAGAACACCTCTTCCAATCGTTCGTTCTTAAAAAGGCATATAGCAGAAAAAAATTTGCGCATTTTACTCAGCTACCAAGTTTTATTCAAAAACTCGCACGAACACGTTGTGGACCCGACGCTGAATTGATCGGTCGCTAGCGACCCGAGCAGATATCCACCATAATATATATGCGATGGATACAACGACTGTGATGATAATTCGGTTGAGATCGGATGTCAGTGTCCAGGTGAAATGCTCGAATGTGATTGTTACCATACCAGTCTGATGATGGTTGTGTAGGCAGGGTGGGATGCATGAGACAATCGTGGGTACGTGATGGGGAAAAAACCTATTTGAAGAAAAGTTGCCTCTCAGGACAAGTGTGTGCCTCCTGGAACAACACCAGAAAGGAAGAACTGCGAACCATGCAAGTGATTCGAAGCCGAGGACATGAGATTTATGCAGAAGAAGTCAACAGGATTGCTTTGAGTGCGAATGATGATAAGCGAATAATTCGTGAAGATAAATCAGGGAGTTATTGTGGTATTTAAGACTCTACACTTGACTGAAGCTGCGTTTTCGCACTGGTTTTCCAGACTTTCTTCGTGGGCTTGTGAGTTCATATGCGTGGAGAGAGGAACAGACCGATGTGCAGTTCCTTTGGCTCAGGCAAGTTAAATGGTGTTGAATGAAGTCCCAGCTGAAAGCGGACGTCTGATTGCGTTTAGCAAATGCAACAGGTTTGATTTGAGCGTCGTCCGAACAAACGTAACACACCAGTGCCAAGCTTGATAGAATTCAGGACAGCTTAGCTTCTATGCTGTTGCACGGAGATTAACAACAGCTCTTAATCAATAAAAACTTACTTTCATTCAAAATTACTGATCTTAATCGTGCTCCGCGCACGTTGATTGGTGTCAACGGCAATGTAGAGTCAATATATTAAAAAACTGACTGATAATCGGAGAAATTGAATACATGGACAAAACAGAAAAGCAGGTACCGCAGGTGGAAGGTCAAATGCGGTTGAAGGTTCAGAGAAACGAAAAGTTACTTTGTAAAGAGAAAAACAAAATAGTGCAGCAAAAAGCATAACTAGCAGTTTCGACTGGAACCACTGGACTATGAACACTGCTAATATGATCATTTAATTACAGCTAATTTGGTGCTTAAAAATAGATATCAAAAGATGAAAAGCCTGAATATCTTAGAAAATTTGTCTGCATAGTTATACTTTTATAGCTTACATCAAATCCGTACATGTAATGTGACNCAAATTCAACACACAGCACTAGGGTGTTTTGTTCTTAACAATATTATTGTTTCCAGACAATCAAAAAATGGAGCTGAGCGCATATTGCTCGAAATTTCAAAATGAAACATTCTCCTCCGGTATTTAATTTCCGAAGAGAAGCTAAAATCAACTTATGCATGTCGATATAATTTACAATTCTCGCTTTATTTCAGCTCACTTATTGGCGATGATACTTTCTCAGGTAAGTTGTCATTTGTTTGCACAAATAAAAGATAGAAATATTGATCAGAGTGCAGAAAATACGGCACAACTTTATCAACATACCGTAAACATATCCGGTAACGCAAGCTCCCAGTCCTCCGAAGCCGACGAAAAAACGCAGCACAGTGAAAATCCAGAAACTCTTCACGAGTGAACTGGCAGCAGCTGACACAAGCAAGACAATAAGCGCTATAAGAAAAAGCGTCCTTCGTCCCCACCTGCCTCAAGAAAAATAAAGAGAAGATTACGCAAAAAGGATAACAGGTTTCAGTTTTGCAACGACATCCCGCGACCAAGTCCGCAGGGAGAGTGAATCGCTTCATATCACGCCAAGTCCACTTCTGTTTCATCAGTCAAAAATTTCTCGCACATTTTTACTTTCACAAACGATGCAGGCAAGGAAGCGGGAAAATGGAGCAATGAATTTGATGCGGACCACGACATGATTTGTAAGCGTGCAGTTTTCATCTATGAAACCGACGTGATGCTTTCAATTAATGAATGAAATAAAAGCTGATACCAAAACGAAGCACAGTATCGTAAAAAAAATCTTGAAAAAGCCTGTAGGTAAACCTTTTGGAAACAACGCGTGTTAAGAATCTTGTTGACTAGTGTTCCGCTACAATGCGTGTCAGAAATTAAATCAGACTGAGAATGATGCATACAGTCGTTCGCTCTGGAAATGGATTTTCGGTCGATGTGAAAACTCACGCATGAAAAAGGAAACTCGTAAACCGCTTGGCAGATACACGGTTTGCAATGTTCGCAGTGCGATCGGGTAACAAAGACACCCTACTACAGGAGTTCTCAACGTTTTTCCCGTTAAGTACCCTCAAGTCATAAAACAATCAATCTGAACCCCCAGTAAGCTGACACTAAATTAAGTGGTAGTATATTGACTAACAGTTAGTAACTAACAATTTATGGCATTGCAAAGGATATTAACTAAAGTATTTATTTCAAACACTTTATACTAAACATTAGTGTGAAGGCTGTGCCTGTTTGACGCATTTTCCTCGAATATAGGATATTGAAAAATAGCAATACATGAAAACTCAACTGCCATCCAAGTACCCCTGAAAATCTTCCCGTGAACCCCTGGGGGTTCGCAAACCCCAGGTTGAGAACCACTTCCCTACTAGATACGAGTCTAATGCCAGAAATACTAATTTGTAGTGAACGCAACAACAGCAAAATTAAGCAAGAGATAACAGTAATACATCATGGAACTACTTTAGTAGTAACAGCAGTACAGAGTCACTGCACTTTGGTAATGCACACATACAGTGAAAACAAAGAATACCAACACTGTTTCTCATTTCTTTCAAACTGAATTTCAAAAAGTTAAAAACAAGGTTATATTTTTTATTTCTGAACGAGTTCCTGACCAGATGGCCATTGCACTTATTACAGCACTCTTTTAGCGGTGCTAAATGTCATAGCAACCGTCTCGGTACTATCTATGGGTGTGCTTTTTGTTACCGCCAATATATCTACGCTTGTGTACTTCAACATTTTCGTACCTAGTTTGAATTTGTTTTTGGCAAAGCAAACTACCGATTTGTAGTTTGTCTCGTTACATTCCGATGAACATCTATGATGAGCTTGAAATTATCGTTTAATGCAACCGGCATCTGTGATTTATTGTATTTATACATGAACTTGGCTACTGTTAATATCTTTTATTTGCAGAATTTTCAGCATTTTGTAAATGCTTGTAAACACCAATGTCGGAATTCATACACATTCAAACATCTAGCCGAGAATTAGTGAATGAATTGAATTTTTCTTAATTCTTGTTACCTAGTGGTTTTGAGCATGAGAAATTTAATTTTTTCAAGCTTGTCCTTTCAAAGAAACATCATATGTTACAATGTACCAAAGGAGGATCATTCGACGCCAACTTATTAACATGGGTCACAAAATCAGTCGTGTAGCATACTGCGAAGGAGATAGGGATAAAATCATTATCAGGGTGGTTGTTTCCATTTGTTTCCATTGACAGTTCAGGGGACAAGCAAAATCAGGAAGTTACGTGTTAATTCATTAAATACAAGTATCAACTATTATTTAATTAATTATTAACGCTGTCCTTTGCATTATTCAAATAGAACTACAAAACTAAAGGAGGCAACATTTCATTGCGTCAAGATTTCTATTTTCCAACAGATAAAGGCATGCATGAAACTACTGTGCGTCAAAAGAAAATTGAACTAGTCATCGTTCGATGAAAGCAGTGTTTCACTAAAATCAGCGCGAGACTATGCTTCACCAAAACTAAAAACCTGGAATGTTTCAAAACTAAAAACCTGGAAAGTCTTTCAACTTCGCTGGGTTTTCCTATACCTTTGCCACAGGCAGCACAATTCATCTGACAAGCAACATGGCAGTAAAACTGCGTACAGTATTTCACGTTTCATTTGAAGTTCGATGCATAAAAAAGCACATGGTGGCAATGGATTCAACACGAAATTTTACAGGTTTCCAAAATTTTTCAGCACAAATTAACGATACGGAACATGAATAAAGATTTTTTTGCATGAAAACACGTACCTGTCGGAGCCGACGCCACACAGAAGAGCACCAAAAAAAATTCCACTCATTAAAAAAAACTGAGAAATCCTAATCTTCCACTTTTGATCGCAAACCAAGTTGAACTGAGACACCACAGTGGTCTGGTAAGTGGAACGATCGTAAACCCAATGCGAGCACCTCTCCTCCTTTAGTGCTTGCGACGATGTGTTCATGTGCAACCAGTAGTCGCAACTCGTATTCGCTAGCAATGAATCCAGCGTATATCTGCGTTTGCGGAAAAATTACTTCAGAAAAATTTAAGAAATATGCATTTTGTCAGACTCGATAGCACCAAACGTTTGGATATGTTGTACCTTCGGACAGCAACGTCCGAATGAATACTGTTACCAACGAAATTATTAAATTGGCAATAGGTAAACACATACGCCATGTCAACACTCAAAATTTTTCAGAAAATGGATATTCAAGATTGTGATTATCTGAAACGACAAACGCGTGAAATATTTCATTGCCAATGTACTTCGCTTTAAAATGATCTAAAATATGAATCTACTCACTGCCAGGACATAACGCTATTGCAATGAACATGCCAAGAAATAAGATGGATAAACTTGCCTGGACGTATATAATCTATGAAAATACAGGTTTGCAACCTGTTAAGCACTGCTATACCCGAAAAGCTAACTCAGAATTTTTGGTGTTAACATACCGCTGAAATGTTGATCACAGATATGGCGCACATCCGAGAAAATCAACTGCCATAAAACCCCAAACCCTAACGAGTAGCAGAAAAACAATTATAAAAAACTTAAAATCCAAATCTGAGTGCCCTTAAAAAAGGAACCCAATATTTCTAGCTTGCTTGTTGTGGGAACGTTGCATCAGGAACGAACAGCCTTCATCTCACTATTTTGTAAATAATTCTGTGTTTTTCCGATGCCCAAGACATATAAGTAGTCACTTAACATATAGGATAAGGAAATTTGCCTGAGGTTTCAAACTAAGTCGAAGTCAATGTAACAGTTAAACCGTAAATAAACGATATTCAACACGGCATGGTAATACGCAAAATTGTAACGAAAAAAAGACTTCGAGTAATTAGTCTCGAAGCCACAAGAGCGACGCGACCGAATCTTTCAGCAAAATTTGTTACATAAGGAAATCGAATGCCCGGCGCATCGTCGGTGCGAAATCGGCAAACAATGCGTATGAGTGAAATGCTGAAAACCTAGGAGCAGAGAAAGGAAGCAACGTCAAAACTAGAATGAAGAAATCAAAACACAAGCTGCAGCAAGTAAAAACTAGAAAATACGACGTTTTAAATAAGTATTTTCACTGAAATTGAAGAACTATCTGTCGCCTTCGCGAGATTGCTTGAACACGGATATGTGCAAGTCTGAATCATGGCAAAGACATCACAGCAGGGCCCAGTCGGCTGATTCACCAAAAGCTTGCAGCACACCTAGAGATTTGAGGAATCGAATTTACGAAGACGTGATCGTTAGAAACATATTTGGTTTTCTTACACCGACATATTCAGAGAGTTGCTTCGTGACTCTCAAAAAATGCAACTATGCAAAAGTACCTTGCAATGTAAGGGATTTGTGGGCATTTCAATATTAAAATATATATATACAGTACACCAGCAAAAATTTTACAGAAGAAACACTTCACAAATGCATCAAAAATTTTCGTCTCAAAAATCATCTCCCATATTTTGTTTAAAACTTTAATCTGCATGCATCAGGATGGATAAAACGGATTTAGCCAAAAAATGTTTCATGAAACTGTTGCGATCGGAAATCCCGAGCGGCATGTGCGCAAAGCTTCGCACTGTGGCAGCAAGCAACAGTAGAGATCACCCGACGAGATCACTCTCGTCGTTACCATTAGGAAATACAGTCAACTGTTAACCAGGTTTACAAGCATTGTTACAGGTCACTCACCAAGATCACTCCATCGGGAACACTCTATTATTGCTTGTTCGCGCCACATATATATATATTGTTCTTCTTCGCGCACATCCCGTTCGTGGTGAATCACACATTCAACGCAACACCACCGGAGAGGTTGCAACAAAACCAACTACAAAATCAATCCCGTACAGGCAAAGAACAATTGTCTGCAACAAATTTACTTAGCACGCATTTTTCCGTTGTAACACTAAGGTTACAAGCTTCACAAAACCTTAATGCAGTGATTGTTACTGTTTTAGATCATAATGTCAAAAACTGTATCGGACAGTGTGATATCAGCAGATGTTACTTGACAGACACCGACGGAGGCCACCTACTAAACCGTAATAATTATATCAGTGAAAGGTGTCTCGAAAACTATAGCCTCCATCTGATAAGTTTTCTAGACACATTGACAACAAAGTATCTTGTGATTTTTACACCAAGTCTACAGAATTTTGCGTGTTTACCTGGAACACTGGGACGATCGTTTTGTTTTGTTATCAAATGGCCGCGTCATGTCACTTTGTACCTCGGTCCAATTCATATTGCAAGACTGCAAAAAAACGAAAAGTTAACAAGCAACGTAAAATAATTTAACGGCAAGATTCACCACAAATACATTTTTTAATTGTTTTGGGGAAAGTGACATAGTACACATCTTACTCGACTTACACAGCAAGTCACAGACAGTGAAATTCATGTACACAGTATATTTCTCACCATTTTGCATAAAAATAGTAAATTATGCAAAAGATCAATTAATGAACTTACTCAGGAAGTTGGTCCTGGATCATAATTCAAAATCATTACTCACCTAGTAGAGACCAAATATCATGCCCATGCCTAAAGTCTTACAATTCAGCAAAGTAGCAATTCACTACCGAACTTGTGTATTTTCCCCGCTTTAGTTTAGTGGCAAAATTTGTTTTGTAACAGGTTTGACATGCTTGTAGAAAGAGGCACTGATCTTGGGCAACCCACACCAGTCCAAATTAATTCAAGAAAAGGACATAGACATTGATGACCATGACAACGAGCAGGTTGTGTTAGTCTGCAGACAATGGCTTAAATTTAATCCATAGTATTTCCTCTGTTTATGGCAAATATTTATATCCTGTTAGTCAAAAGCCAGTCATAGAAAATTTATTTGAAGGAATAAGAACGAAAACAGCACATATCAAAAAAAAGAGGTGATTTGCAAGTAAACCAACACAGTGTAGACATACAAGAGAAACTACACCTAAAAAGCAAATGCCATACCAGTGTAACATTTTTAATAATTTCCGGTTCAACTTGACATGTATGTGGCGTATTTGCAGCTATGAAAACTGTGCTTGCAATGTTCATGGCTCCAAACACTACGCAGGCAAACATCACAGCATAGGTTTGTACACTGAATTTTTTAAGCCATCCAATATGGCCCATAATGCTGTCAAATTGACTTTCTAGAAATTTTCCTCTGAAGGGTGCAGATTCCATATTGTTGGATTTTTTGCTTACAAAAAATGGTAGCAATATCACCTTACCTGAATAAAAATAAACGTAAATTATATGTTACTATGTAGGAACTACCATATAAAACAAGTTCTTCTGTGTGGTTAGATGGTTAAAACAAAATCTGACCATTTAAAACCAAGATTAATGTAATCAACACATAAAACCAGATATCACCTAGATCATTGGTCCTCAAAATTTGTCATTGTGGACCCTTTCACTGCATCCAAGTGTTGCAAACCCCTTCCATTTTGTCAAAATTTTCTTTATTATTGTGAAATTAGATCTGGTTGTTTCTTAGTGTAATCAATTTGTCATTGCGGACCCTTTCACTGCATCCAAGTGTTACAAACCCCTTCCATTTTGTCAACATCTTCTTTATTATTGTGAAATTAGATCTGGTCGTTTCTTAGTGTAACCAATTTATCATTGCTGACCCTTTCACTGCATCCAAGTGTTGCAAACCCCTTCCATTTTGGCAACATTTTCTTTGTTATTGCGAAATTAGATCTGGTCGTTTCTTAGTGTAACCATCTAACCTAAATTGTCCCAGCAAGAAGCAAATTTCAGGCTTCGGTCTGCAGTCCATTGCAATCGTCAAAATCAAACAAAAAAAGGTCAGTCGATTTTCAACATGAACATGTGAAACTACAGTTGTGGAGCAATTACACTGAATAATGGCCCAAATGCATGGATAAAACTAGCAGTTTTTCTCTTGATTTGATTTTGGTTTTTGATTTGTGGACCCCTAAAACACATTCATAGACCCCTGCGGGCTTGACAGACCCAAGGTTAAGAATCTCTGACCTAGATTAAGGGCAAAAGCCAAATAATATGTATGAACATGTCATACGCAATTAACATCAGTAAAGACTTAGTCAAAACTTGTGGAAAGAATAAACCAAACCTAGGTTTTACCAACAACATGCTGTGTGGTTGAAACAATTCCTATTGCACTAATATTTTCATGAGATTTCATGTAGACAGTAAATCCAAAAGCACTAAAGGAAAAATGCTGCATCAATTTGCAATCGGAAACATGAAAGAACATCAACTTTGGGTAAAAATAATTTGGTTGGCTACAATGTTGGCACACATCCATAAATAAGAGGTATATCATTCATCACATAATTGTTCCAATTTACATTATTTGTGTCACAAAATTTAAGACATATTTAATAATCTTGCACAGAAAGAACAAAAAGTTACATGTGACAATTCCAATATTAGCTAAAAAATCTGTATATAATTCAGGTACTTGAACAAGGTCATTGATAGTATTCTTTGTTAAAGATTGCCAATATATAGGGGAATTTATGCTGATGCTTGCTAAATGAGGAAAGAATGATGCCTAAAGCAGTAAATCATAAAGTCCAAATCTGGGTTTACCAAAGCTTCAGCCTGTGGACACACTTCACATGGCCCACACCTTTGGTTTCAGATTGTGTTCTATGACATGCTAAAGCTTGGATTGCACTTCTGCTGTGTCGGAGTGACAGTGGTTTCTTGCAGCAAGATGTTTCCTGAATTGTGTTTTTACATGCTGAAAGAAAAAATGAACATGAAAGCCATTGCAAGGGAGTGATTCTGCTTCAAGTCTTTGTTAAATGCCTGGACTATGCTAACCTGCATTTTACTGTCAAAATGTCAAACTGTTGGTTCACAGGTTCCTTCACATGATCTAAATTGGCCCACTTTGAAAATACTTAGCACAACCTTGGTCTAAAGCTTCAAACTTTAGAACGTACGCAATAAGACATTTGCCAATACAAGATGTGCTTGCAGTTAGAGTACTCTTCCTTGTGAATAGTTGACACAAATGGCAGACAGCCCAACGGCTGCTTAATGGTGATGGCTGCAACACAACTCAAAACACTGTGCTTGGCAGATGAGGCCTAAAATATCAAAACAGCCTCATGTCTAAATCAACTACAAACCCAAAACAACTCAAACTTCCCAATTTACAAGAATGTCAAACATGTTGTCTACATAAATAAAATACACACACAAACTGCACATACAACACATTTCCTAGCAGTGAGCAGGCAATTCTGACACTACAACATATCTATCTTTCAATATTATCTAATCTTGATTGCGAGAAACTCAAACAGTTGTGCCTCTGCTTACAACTTGTTTTGTTTTTCGTGTAAAGGTGTTGCATTTCAGTCCTGCTTCATATTAAGCTACTTTCATCTACCTAATATTTGTTTTTTGATGTCCACGTAATATGTTAACTGTTGATAAATACAAGTGTAATACCATAAAAACTGCATGATACCCTTTGTTGGTTCCTGTTGCTTCTGAATAGTTGAAGAGACTGCCAACATTGTCATCACATCTTTTTCTGGAGCGGGTATGCTGTGATTTCTGCTGTCATCATGGATAACTATGATCGTTCTTTTTATGTTTTTCTGTTGCCCACATTCTGACTGTATTATGATGGCTGGTGCTGCACAGCTTCTTGGGTCCTTACCTAGATTATAAATCATGTTTACCACCCATGTGCCCACCCCACTTCTCCATGTGTATACAGGGTGACCCAAAAAGATGCATACCCATATTTTGTTCGATAAAAAACCCATTTTTTAA
>JGI24022J15233_10000879_pt1 | contig 22257 bp, 19 predicted proteins | sample Ectturendosymbi2_FD_15233 | JGI IMG/M metagenome (IMG submission 15233)
CCCTGGTTTTCCCACAATCTTTTTACAGAGAGGCGAAAAGCTTTTTGTTTGATCAGCTGCACCGTCGTTAGTACAGTGCGGTCTGAGCGCTTTTTATGGCAACGATTAAAGAGGTTTTGGTTCCAGTGCCGGGCTAAATGCTGCGAAGGGGCNCTAAGTCAAAATTACTCTTGAACTCTACTTATGCCTTTTCAGAAATTTCTCCTTATGCCTTTGCCTAAGCTGAATAACAGATAGTGGGTTGCCAGATAGTGGATGGTCCACACTGGCAAATACACTACCCAGTTGATGGTGAATAGATGTCAAACCACTTTGAAAGTACCAAAATGAAGGTGAGGCAACTTACAATATGTCAAGGTGACGCAATAATATGAAAAATAATGCTGTCTATAACAATGCAATCAAGCAATATCAGGAAATTGCTGCACCTTGACATAATTGCTTGGGTGGTCCTGTTGTGATGTATGGCCGCAATTATGTAATAAATTATACTGAGTTGTTAAACCTCTACTCGTAAACGTAATGCAAGTATGTAAACCAAACTGTGCAGTGTGAACATCTAGACGTTGTTTTGAACGCTCTGAACTTATGCGAACCACAGTTAAAGCTTTGTGACATGAAGACATTGCGTTTGACGAATGATCTGTGACGTAAAACTTTACGGCGAGCATACATTTGTCGCAGGTTAGCAGAAAAAGAAAAACACTTGCTGTGTAAATTGTGCTCTCCTAATAACTCACGCTTTGACTTGAGGAACTCTGCGAAGTTAGTCTGCCTTTGAATCGCCGTGCGTCTTATTCTGGCATCAGTTTGATTTTGAACTGTGAAGTGATCAAAACAGAAAGTTCTAACTAACGGTAACATTCTGCGAGGGCACTTGGCCTTGCACTGTTTGCATTGTGAATCTCATTGGCTCATTTGCTGCAGTAAAAGTACAGCTTTGTGACTCATAAATAAGAACAATATAGTAGGTTACAAGATATGAAGAAATCCTTACTTAGTCAGCAAGTTGGCAATGTTGGTGAGTTTCTTAGAATGAAATCGATCACAGAGCAAATGAAAACAATCGAACCATTTATGGCACAGTTTTTTCTCATTTCAAAACACTTTTGCTTTTGAAGCAATGAATGTCTCACACAGATGCGGCAAAGGTTACTTTTTCAAATTTGTTCTGGACTATTGTACGTAACGGCTTTGTGAAAAGCTAGTCCTTTTTGAAGTATTTGCCTATGCATTAGGTTTTATTAGTTAATATGATTGATTTTAAGTAATAGAAACATTTTAAGTAAATGCCATGATGATCATTTTTCTGAACTGTTTTACATTTAGAGTTTCTTATGGATACCTTTGCTGCCCACAATCTGTCTTTGCGGGCAGTCTTCGCGTAAATTAAACGGTGGAAACCTGCTCGTCGTTTTAGTTGCCAATTTGTCTCGTGATGTCGTGCTTTACGATTTATCAGCGCCGATCCAAAGTTGTTAAATTTGAAGTTACCCTCACTCATGGACGTAACAATATGTCAAAGGGCTCAGCCCTTAGAACTGCGTTGTTGAGGATCCAACAATTCGAACGGTAGATTACAAGTCATTCGAATTGTAGACGAAATATAATCTTTTATTTTCAGGAAGCTACAGTGTTAAGTTCGATGCACACACGGTATGCGTCCTATGCGTTTTTTGAGCGCATGCGTCTGATTTCGTGACATCACGTCCTTTTCTGATGCGTCTGGTATGGCCTGCGTTCGAGTAGGAACCTGTTTTTATATTGACGTTTCAGACTCACTGCTCTGACCACTTTTACTCGAACGCAGACCATACCAGACGCATCAGAAAAGGACGTGACGTCACGAAATCAAACGCATGCGCCCAAAAAACGCACAGGACGCATGCCGTGTTCATTTAGCTTTATGCTGCTACATAATTGCATGTATCCCGCGGCAACTAATCAAGCCGTATTGCCAGCTGATACATAAGTGAAGCGTGCATCACCAATTCTACGATGGACAGTTTCCAAATTCATCGCCCTGTATTGTCAGCTTCTAACTGCCTTTGATGTCGCCACCGCAAGGCGGCTCTGTCTGGCCCAATAGTCTCGAGATCTGGTGACAGCATCTCCGCCACTGCAAAGCAGTAACACTGCAAACGCACGTTTTTCAAACCCATGTAGGTTGTAGCAGACTGCTGAATTGTTCACAGTGCAAAGCCGTCTATTTAAGTTAAACAATACACTTTATAGAACTCCACTGCAACTGCATATACAAAACATTCCAAAACCTGATCTTTAATATTTCTCGTTAGTAACTCTAAAAAAAGCATCGATATTACTGAATATTTTCAACTCAAAACCAAGTTTAAAATACATTTACGCTTTTTATACGTTTGAAACTGCCAGACACGTAACTTGCCAAGATCTCTTAGAGGGGTTTGTCATGGTGAAAAAGGGGTTCAGGAATAAAATTAGAGCTTAGCAAAACTTATTAACTTTGTAACAGTCATTAACTTTATATCATGTTGAGTGAAACAAGGCACATTCAAGTTTCATGTAAGTGGTTTATTCCCCGATGCGGCAATTTTAACCCCCGCTATTTGTGCATGTCATCATAATGATGACGTATTCAGTACATTTTTTAAATGCGCAAATCTGCTTCTTGTACTTTTTGTGCAAATTCAAATCTGTGCAAATTCGCTAATGCCTATAAATTTGATTTTTATAAAACTTCCTATACACGCCGTCATCCGAATCGAAGCACTTTTAAGAAAATCATCGACAGAGTGCAGAGCAGCAAACGTATCCTGCGTAAAAATGCAACGCAACGCTTCCCTGACCCACATATATGGCTTTCGGGTTATTTCCGGATATACATTTATCAAAAAGGCAGCCCATTTTTAGTGTGCTCTCACTTGTAATACCACCAGTGGCAGCCCAAGAGGCACCGTCAGAGTGAAATGCGAGAATGTGACAATTTCCGGAGCAAACAAGACAGGTGCAACATTGCAAACAGTGTTTATTAAGCAATATATGCCGTAGGCGCGGTGACACATGCCTTGACGGCAATTTCCTGCAGGACGCGCGATGTTACTGACGTCTTTGACGCAGTCGTTCATTTTTACTTGTTTGTTCTTGTCAGATCGCTTTGAATGAATGAAAGAAGTATTAGTGAAGCTTGGACAAATACGTGTCACGCTTGAATAAAGGTGCGGACGCCGAACCACGGTGTGTTGCGACACTGCAATCGGTTTAAAGCAAATTACGCCAATCGACGCAATCATTTTGAGTACTAACCGCAGTGGTGCTTTTGCTTATTTGCTCTAAAATGAAAAAAATAATCAGATGAAGCCACCTTTTATAAAAAGCGTTGAAATCAAGTGTCCTCCTTACAAAGGAACAACTGTGGATAATGTCCATGTGAGTATGGCGCATACGTTACTTATTGGGCGGTAAAATCATCGCGCATGAGAAAAAATGCGCTTTGTTTGAAAATTATTTATTCAAAAATTTTAACCATAATAAGTGCAAGGTAACTTGATTGCCCTTCATATTTAGAGCCAGAGGCAGGGGAATTTTCCGCAAGGTTTATCTTGACCCACCCACCTACTCCTAAGGTTTGGTTTGTAATCAGATAAATGCCTAGTTTATTTTGATGTATGCACATAATTAGCCCCCAGCAACATATTTTACCCCCAGCGGCCCTCCAAGTGACAATTTCGGGTTCGGCCCCGGTTTAGAGGGTTACTTAACTTTTATTTGCTTTGCCCTTGTGTTGTTTGCTTCCTTGATTAACTTTTCATACGATTGAGTGCTGTGCAGATATTGGCATTGCCTGAATGCAATCCACGTGTCCCGGTCAACAAGCCTCCCTCTTGCATTGTCTTCAACGAACTTGTCAAGTGCCCTGCTGCATTAAACAAACGTTTACTGCAGGGGTGCACAACTTGGGGCCGCACGGCCGCATCTGGCCTTCGATAAAAACTCATGCGGTCGTGAAAATGTAATTTAAAATATAAATTATGGCGGCCGTGCATTAATAAAAACTCTTTGTCTACAGCACTGCATGGGGATACTTAGTAGCAAGATGGTTAAACAGATGTGTGGAAGCAGGCTAGACTCAGTGTGTGGATACAGAACAGATGCAGTGCAAAAAATATCTTGAACTCACTAGCGGCCGTAATTGATGTAAACATACGTAACGCGGCCGGCAATAGCGAAAAGGTTTTGCACTCCTGGTTTAGTGAGCCACACCCTGGGTTACACAATCTGCCTATAGAATGTAATCTTTGTGACCAAGCACGAAATTCACGCGCAAGGCCTATATTAGCCTTCTGTTCTAGAACATATATCTGCAACATATGCACCAGCTCATATGCAACCACGTGAAGTCGTCAATAGCTCTTGGATTTTATGCTAGAAATCGTTATACCAAAGCAATGTCCAGTACTTAAGATTTCCCGGTCAGATACACAGATAGCTTTGCTAACTTGATATGTCTTGATGCATTCGGTAGATAATCGCAAATTGAAAGCTCTTAAAATGACGCCGATCCATCGTCTTTTCTTTGGCTAATCCGTTCTCTTCAATCCATTATATTTTTTTTATATTTTGCATCTACATCGTTCTTTTGATTTTTTTAAGGATACATGTGGTTGTACTAAGAGCAGAGAACCACTTTACAACCGATTCTGATACTGAAGAAAGAAAGAGATTTTTGTCTGGGCCATAAACTTTGCTCTGTTGACAACCGTGATTTAGTCTAGCAACTGCTTTCTTTCAAATCCCCACCGCGATTTCCTAGCCCGTCCTAGAAACTGAACGTCCTTATGTCCTTGATTCCTGTTCAACAACCATTAGCTACTTGAGTCACCGAAGCATAACGCCATAAAACTGAGTCTGTAACTCCGCATTTGCCAGCTATCTACCATCTTTTTGTGCTGCCTCAATGTAAGACTATCAAATCGGCGTACTTTCAGCTTACAGCCACAAAAACGCACATAACCTCAAACACCCTTTCACTGAGTACAGACAAGAAGCCGTAAAACCTGGAGTGAGCAAATAAAGCTGCGCGTACCTTCTAAACCTGTCACTGACGAATGCGGACTGAGATGAAGGGCAAGACCGCCTACGATACGCAGGACAGAAAACATTCTGGATCTATACTTTCAACAGTCATCGCATATTGTTGTTGACGTTTTACGAAAGCAAGGGATGTTAGGCTGGCCACAAACATTGTTTGCGGTAATTTGCAGTCTACTTCAAGCCAAGCAGATGTTTTCGTATTTAGCACATGCATTCGTTTTCAACGAATGCGTAGAACCAAATTTTCTTGTCACGAAACGCAAAAGTAGTGGAAAATAAGGTAGTTTTCTTTACCAACCTGATGTTGACGCTTTTTTGCTAAAATGGAAAAAAAAGAAAAAATTTCATCATAGCTAAATGAAGCATTTTACGAACATTACGATTATTCGGGAATTCGTATTTTCTGTAGCGCTGACGGGCAAGTGATTTGCCTGAAGGAACACTAACGTATAAAAGTTCATCAGGACGATTTTAACCAACAAGCTGAAGAATGCTTAGAGCAAACATAGGCTTACCTTATTTCTCAAAAAACACGATACGCATTTTTTAAACATTCAGTTTGCCCAGAACTATTTTTGAGCGCCACACACATTTCCGCAGTGCAACCTTTTACCTGTAGGCTTTTTGCTGACCTGAGAACTGTTAAAACCGAAAGTTGCATTCCTCTCTTGGAAACGTTTTTGACGTAGCAAATAAATGAGTCATACAATGCAAAAATACACAAGCAATATTAACGTTATTGTGTTAGAGAGTACGGCTTACAGCACTTTTTGTACGCTGAACGTCTTACAGATACGGTATTCTGAAGAAGATGATCACTTTTTCTGGTATTGCTTTACTGTTTCTACTCACAAACGTATTGGTTTATTTTTAACATGCGCTCTCATTACGAAAGGTATTTCGACGACACCGCTATAACTAATAAACTAAAATGTGCAGCAGGCCTCAACTCAAGAGCTTGTTTTGCGTTGGCGATTACCCAATGCGCAAAGATACACAGCATTAGTCTGACCTTTTGTCTTTCGTCATTGGTCAAACAAACCGAAATGACTATAATATCGTTGTTCTGCTGCCGTCCATTCAGCCTCAGATAGTCCACAACTCCTTGGCAATAACGTTTTTATGAGCAACAAAAAGTTTCCTTTAATTTTTGAAGTTCGTTTATTTAAAAAACATGATATTTTGAAAAAATGAGAGTAGTACAAAGCGTATAAACGCATGTATTTCTTTGTTAATCAAATATATGCAGGAATTTTCCAGTCTGTGACAGTGTTTCACATTCTGCGTTTATACGGCGTGTTACCAATGGCGAACTGGTAAGTGTATTGACCAGGAAAGTTTTAAAAAGAGGAAGAAATTATTTTCACTGTAAAAATTTTTCGAAAAGCACCGTTGATTTTGTAGGTAAAACAGTAGAAAACAGAAAGAATTTTAATTTTTCAGCTGAAGACGATTCATGTTATGATGGTCATCCAAACAAGATCAAGGCTTGCTTGATTTTTTCTCAATTTTGTACATTGGTTAAAGTTTCCCAAAGTGACCAGGGCTGTGTGACAACATTTCACTGACTTTACCTGATGCCCAAACCTGTACCAAAACCTAGAATAGCTTTACCAACTTTTCGCCAATTGCTTCACCTAGTTAGAACATAGGTTCCCAACCTTTTTGAAGCTGGCACCTCTTTCATAAAAATAAAGTGGTGTTCGCTTCCCCTCATTTTAAAATACGCGTAGAAATCACAAAAAACAGTCCGATTTTGCAGTATATTCATTTTTCTAATCACTGCTCGTAATACGTAGACCTACTGACAACAGAAAATACTCAGTCGTACTGCTTAACTTTCATATACCTTACTGCTCACTAGAAACAAATCTAGTGACTTTTTTGCTGCTTCTCTGAAATTATCCGCTCATGCCTTGGCACACCATTACTCAGAGCCATGGCGCAATTATGATGAGATTGTTGTTTGGACGAGATTGGTGTTTGGATCTTTATACTGGATCTCAAGCTGCTGCGTCCCACTAGTTTTTGAACACGAGTCAAAAAACACCTTCTTGGTCTTGATGAACAAATTTGATCCGCATTACCTTGACGTAGGGTCTGTATTTTAGAATATGTTCTGTGCGTGGCAAATGCTCTGTGCTTGTTTTGTTCTTATTGTTGTTGCCTGTGCTTTACTTGAAATATCGGCCTATCATTCAATAATGCTTGTCTTCTTGTGTCGTTGCTATATTTCTGGAGTTTCTACTGATTTTTGTCTCTCGTTGCTGTAGCAGCTGAACAAACATAATGACGGACGTATGATCAGCTGACCTGATGAACTCCGCGTCCTTTCGTTGGTCATGTAAATAAGCATGACTTGTTTGTCTGTCTTCGGCTTTAATGCAACAACTATAGTTTATAACACTGTGTTAGGCTGGCACTCCATCATCAGCAGCGCTTCGATGTTCGGGATTCGAACTTGTCTTCATCCACGAATAGCCAACAACACTTGACTAAACCATAGAGCCTCGTGACTTATGGCCGTGCACCATGGTTGCCTTATTATGGTAAAAAACTGGGTTTACGCGATCGCTTTTCTTTATGAGCGGAGATATGAACAAAGTGCTCAGGCAAAATGGTTCAGCACTCACAAGCGGCCGGCATTTTTTACGAGAACAAAAAAGTGTTGCCCTTTGCACGTCGGCAGCAAATTTGTCAGCATGCACCAGTGGACAAAAATTGAAATGCCTATCGTAAAAACTTGTCACACTTGAAGCAGCCCCAGCTTTACTTTCTTGGATGCAAAACCAAATGCGAAACCACGCGTATGGCGTTAAACTCAGCTTCACATTGAAAATATCCAAATCATTTCTTAAAGTGTTAAGGCGAACTTGAAATGTGGATTTACTTATTACCTCTGTGGTAAAACCTATGTACCATTGCATTGGACATGCAAAAGTTAACTGCTTCATGATTTGTGTAATTTCTACTCAAGGCAACCAAACTGAGAATGTGCCTCGTGTTGGATCGATGAATTATTTATTAAAATGAACTGAAACACTGACATAATGAGTTACATATCCTGAGACCTGATTTCTGTCTCAGGGTTACTCGTTCGTATCGATGTAGTTCTCACAAAAATCTTCTACTTCGCCAAATACTTTCTTTCGTACCTTGCTGCGCTTGCGTTCTGTCATTCTTTCATTTTTACAACCACGCTTGCGTTCTATTCCACATTTAAATATAACTACCTGCCCAGGTGGAAACTATGGCGTCATACTTTAGTTGTGAATGCAAAATCAAGCGATGTATGCTCCAGATTCGTAGCGCGACTGCTAGGCTGCCCAGATTATGGCCAAGCGCTACAACGCAACAGTTTAGCGCCATGGTTGCCGACCAGCGATAGCGTTTAACTACATTATATGGTCACGTTGTTTCCCATTCTGCACAAGCAGAAACTGCGCTGCTAGAGCCGTTTTATTGCTTGCACGTTGACAAAAGGTTAAATTGAACAATTTTGTTGGAACTGTTAGCTCATTGCTGTGACAGAGCTATACAGCAAATATTTTCCGCAGGTTAAATAAAAACAGACAGTTGTAAAGTTATGTCAATACAAACTTTGCAACCCTGTGCAGAATTTCAGTCAAAGTCCTGAGGTTGGGTAAAAACGTATTCATTGATCAAGAGTTAAAGGGCAATTAAAAAGTTCCCGAGAACAAAAAATGACAAGTATTTTTTCTGAAAAACAAAAATTGATGGCTCCTCCGATACTCATTGATCATTTACGTGCTAGAAAAGCGTCTTCCAACTCTGTTTTTTTGTGTCTCGTGTAGACAAGATCAGAATGTTTTATGAAGCGTGATGCTGCTAAAACAAGCATTTATGCTTTCAAATTACCATTGGAGTTGTATGTTTGTAACTAAAATTTTTTAAACTTCTTGCGTTTGAGATTCTTACTATATGAACCAAAGGACCAGGTTTTCGAAGAGGCGTGTTTTACATCCTATGGCGTGCAACAGTGTGAAATGAATCAGCTTCATAAACGACAAGGAACGCTGAAAAATGCATGAAAACACAAGTTGAACAATTTTTTCACCGTGTGTCGGTACAACGATTATTGATTGCAACAACAACAGATTATTGTTGCATTGTCATTTGGAAAATGAATATACGTTTGTTTTAATCTTGTGTGCTTTCATGCAAAGACAGTGTGATTTTCCTGAAACCACTTTTGTGAGACATAATTATCCCTGAACACTTTTCCCAAAAGCAACGTCAAATTTTTGAGGTTGACAACGATGATTTCAAAGTTCAACATAAAAAGATGCAATCAAGTTTGCTAACATCAAAACTAGCACATCAAGACATGCTATCCTATATCTAAGGAGTTATTTTTCAGCATAAAGTGTTTTTACACAAATTTTGTTGCTATACCAAAAGAAAAATCACAAACTTTACCGTTTCTTCGTTCCCGCTGCCTTACAGAAAAATGGTGCTGATTTTCAAGAATAAAATCCCACTTGACACAATAAATTACACTTTAAAACATGTTTGCAGCGTTAACAAGATCATTATAGCCTCTGCTTTTGCACATTACTTTTTCTTTTTGATAGTGTTTTGCAGTGGAACCGAGACGTGTTTCTCACCGCCAAAGATTTCTTCGTTCTTGCATATTTTAATCAACTGATCCATCAAAAGCTGTCGCGATATTTTTAGAAAACATCCTCAGGATTGATATATAACAAACCCTCGGCCTGCTTATTTGAGATTTTCACGATTTTCACACTTGCTTAAAATTTATTTTTCACGCTTGCTTAAAATTTGTACCAAAATTATTTTCAATAAAATTGTTTAGGCCTTTCTAATCATGCGTCATAATTCATCAGGCCCGAATTAACCATTTGGCAAACCGGGCAAATGCCCGGGGCCTCGCGCTTGAATATCAAACTACCCCTTTACTGTTTTTTGACTTCAAGCTGTACACCACGGGTCAAAATTGTAGAGCTTTTAGATTACTGCTTTCAGTATGTAAGTTAAGGAAACTGACAACTTTGGCATTCATCGTTTTTTGAGTGACTTAAAAGAATTGAACCAAACGGCACCACGCTTTATGACCCAAGCATTAGATTGAAATCACTGCATCCATCCCAATGGGCGTCCGCAGAAATTTTTTCAGACGGGGGGCAACGTCGAAATATGCTTTTTATTTTCATAAACTGCCTAATATCCATTTCTTCGAGCACTTTCTACAAATAAGTATTCATAATTTAAAAATAATCAACGCCCAGAACAACATGAGTGGTGTAAAAACAAGAAAGTTAGACACTCTTGCAAAACTATTTCAAGCAAGGAGAAGTAGAATTTTATGTTGACAAGACTATCGGACAACTCACTAAATTTAGAACACCACACAGGCTTAAAGCAAACTGAACAGATGAATTACAAAAACTCGCCACAGCAATTATGCTTTGCACTGAGTGCTCACTAAAAGTCAGAACTAAACTTTACGATAATCACATATTCCCACAAGTCTGCACAGACGTATTCAAATAAGCCACGTAAGCCACGTATTTTTACTGTGTGAAAAGAAGCCCGCATAAGAATCATTTGATAAAGCTATTCACTTGGGCTCGTTGATCACAGTCTCACACTAACAATGGATTTTCCAAACTTGTGGAAGCACTGCTACAGATGTACTCATGCTTCTTTTCATCCAGTATAAAACTATACGTGGCTTACCGCTATCAGCAGTGTCACTGTCTCGCTGCATTACCTGACAAGATATCTGTGTTCAACAGTCACACGCCGGGCTCCCATTCATTGATTTCAAGTAAACCCGCAGATTGCACGTCAAAAAACAACATATTCGTTGAACAAACACCTAGTCAGCTTTTGTTACGAACAAAAACACATGAGCGTGCTTATATGAATTGAAACGATATCATCGAATACTGAAGTATATAGTTCCTCTTCTACATTTTCTTGTTCAACGCTAACATTAACATTTGCACTACCTTTTTTTTGCTCAAAATGTTTTTCATAACGCTGATAGCATACTCCGTTGATGATATCTCTCAGTAATTGTAGGAGTACATTTGTTATGAAACTAGGAAATTTTGTGCAATCTTGAAATGTAGCGCGATCTAAAATCCCACAAAAATATATTCCCAATGCCTTCTTCCTCTAATAATTGAAATTTGTTTTTAATTTGTATGCATGGGGAAACATCGGAATTTTAAAAATCAGTCCTAAACCTTGTCTTACCATTTTGTTCAATTGGCATTGGACAATGATATTATATATACTGTATAACCCTGACCTTACATGAGAATATGAAACCGATGGCACATGTTCTGCTTCCGCATCCGATATGCGTACTTTCTCACCTGATGTCCGCATGCAAACACTCTAATGTAAAGTTATCATTAAATTATTGAACACTATGAAGTTGCTGATGAATTTATCACTTCAAAAAACCCAGATTTAACGCAATTTTTCTAGAGACCCAGGTCGACTAAAAAAGCAGATCTGAGTGGAAAAAACTCGCAGCGAGACATGGGCGGATCCAGACACTAAGGTTAGGGGGGCGATTTCAGTAAAATTTGGTAGTCAAGTCTCATTACGGGTTAAAACTGCTGTAAGAGAGGTGAAGTATAGGAGTATTTCACAACACTGCTGTGACAAAATAATGGACAGCAAAATAGCCTTAAATAGCAAATGCTGTTTTCCGATTTGTACAAAATCATGGTGAATATATTTAATTTCGTAGATTTTGTAAGGGAGGCGACCCCCCCCTGGATCCGCGCCTGCAGAGGGAGCCATGGTCACATGCGGAATAACGCCTACTACCGTGACGTAAAGTGAACATTTGAAGAGTTTTTGCCGTGTTATTATTACGAAACAAAGACCAATAGTGGAACACTTCCAAGTTTCGCAACCAGCCTCTGCAGGCAAAGGAGCCGACATGAGCGAAGTGCAATCTCACCAGGGCGTAACGAAGGGGCCCAAGTGAGCACAGTTTCCCGGGCTCCGAATCACTATGGGTCGCCGAATGACTGCAGAGAGCGCCGAAAAGTCCCAATAATATCACACGTACTTTCTTCATCACAGTACATTTCCTTCCGAAAGACCTCAGGTTCAAGTATGAGGCGCCAAACTTGTTCTTGCCTCGGGCGCCATCTAACCTCGTTACGCTCCTGAATCGCACCAATCATTACGTGTTTGAACAAATTAACCACACACGAACCGCTGTACATGGTCACCCCCAATTGTCTCTGGAGTGTAGGCTGCCAATTCGCATCACTGTTGACATTTTTGACAGGTGATTCTGCAAAGTTGGAACGAGGACGTGTGAAACGCTACGTAGTTGCACTAAACATTTAGGGGGCCTCGCGGTCACGACTTTGCCCTGGGCCTCGCGTTCATTTAATCCTACCCTGCAATTCATCATGTTACAGTTGCGTATTTTTCCAGATAAAATGCTGTTTTTCGCTTGCCATTGATAGTAATAGTAAAAGCCATCTGTTGCTTAATACATCCGTTCCAGGCCCATCGCCGTCGGAACGTTTGTCCACCGGATATAAGGTGAACAACAGGTCCTGAGACTTTGGCGATGTCATTTAACAGGCCAGAAGTTGGCATTCTGTTCTTATCCTTTCAAAGAGACGTTTCGATTTTTCCAACGTAAAAGAAGAACTTCAAACAACGCTTATGCATCCAGCTTTTGCGACTGAATACAGGTACAACAATTTACAAACCGACCTTACCTAAACAACATGCACATCCAACTAATCGTTAGTAAATCTCATTGTACTTTTACATACAAATGAGTACGTGGTGTAATTGCTTTATCACCGCCAATCGCCTAAGACGCGGCAACAGTTATTAATAGGGAACGAAAGATATTTTGAAAACTACTCCTATAAGAAACTTCGATGAAACACGAACGCATGGACTGCTTGGTTGATTTAAATCGACAAGCCGACCCGCCCTTGCAATTTTTGCACTTGTTGAAAGACGTGCAGGACTTACTTGCTGATCAATAAATATGCCCTTCGGGAATGTATCGTTGCACGGCATGTTGTGCATTAAAGGATTTGAATTCGAAACATTGCGCAGTAGTCAAGTCAAGGCTGTCGCTTCATATTCTGCACTTGATTTCGACGTTTGTTTGTCATGTCCTGCTTTTATCGATCACAAACACACTAAGACGTGCCACTACAACACGCCAAAATTAACACACACGATTGTCAGCAATGATGCCTGTTCAATGGGCGAAATATATAGCCTAATCGGAAAGGTCTTTGTGTTTGAGATTCTTTGCTGGGAAAGGATTCCTTTCGATAGGCAGCTTACTGTAATAGACTATTTTCATCACACTCAGCTTCTATACCTTTTTCTATTTGTTCAGGGGTGCACAACCTTTTTGTTATTTCAGGCCGCATCACCTTTATTTTTATGAATTACAGCCGCTAGTCAGTTCAAGATATTTTTATTTTTTGCATTTCTTCTGTTCTGCTTCAACACACTGAGCCTAGCCCACTTCCACACATTGTTTGGCGGTATATCTGCAAAGTACCTTCATGCAGCAAAAAATAATTTTAATTAATGCACAGTCAGTTTTAATTATTACGGTTTGAAATCGTTTAGTTTGAATTAATGCGCATAACTTACACTTTGAATTACATTTGCACGGCCGCATAAATATTTACTGAAGGCCGCATTCGGCCGTACGGCCTCAGGTAGTGCACCCCTGTTCTAGGTAATTGCGTAGTGACCGTTTACTCTTCTCGTTTCTTAAAACAACGTATATGACCTTTTGAATGACCCTGACCGCGTAAAGCCAACTAAAAGCCCACTCAGGAACTTCTGGATACACTCTAGGTATTGGCTTCGTAGATGTTGGCAATCTCATATTTCAATCAGCCAAATACCTCGACCCTGCACTAAACGACAGTTTCCGCATTATTACAGGATGCCTAAAACCCACCAACACAAACTGTTTGTACCTTCTCGCTGGAATTGCCCCACCCGATATCCGAAGAGAGGTGATAAGCAGACGGGAAAGGTACAAAGCAGTGCACGACCCAAGCCATATGCTGTACGGATCCCAGGCAGCGAATCAAAGATTAAAATCAAGAACAAGCTTCCTTTACAGCACACCCCCACTTTCCAGGCCATCTGAAGAAACTCGGCTAGAGCTGTGGAAAGATCGGCTAAGAGTCAGTCCCTCGAAATCGGCCCTAAATATCGAGCCAGCTGAAGCAATTGCCTCCGGTCACCTGGCTTCCTGGGCATATTGGAAATGTCTCAACCGACTCCGCACCGGAGTTGTCAGAAGTAAAAGCAAACTTGCTCAGTAGGGCCTCTACAGTGGCCCGACTATGTGTAGGTGTGGTTTCACAGAGGACACAGCGGGCCACCTTCTTCGATGACCACTGCTTCCAAGAGGATGCACTCTGTTAGACCTCTCAAACAATAACAGCATCGCTGAAACAACCGTGGAGTTCTGGATGAATTACGTTTAGAGACACGAATCATCATCATCAGCCAAATGTTTCGAAAAGCTCAGAAAGAAAAACATATTTATCTTGCAGTTGACATGCATGGATGAGCCGTCGCAAAGCATTCCTTCCTGGTTTAATTAAACGAATTGATTAGCAGCCATGTACAGCACTGCACTACATGTGAAAGGAAGTCTTAACTTTCAACAGTTCTAAGTATTTTTGCTACATTAAGAGTCGAATTGGTCATTTTAACCTATTACTTTTTTACACCAATCTACATCATATCTAACATCCATTGTTGCTTTTATTGCCACAAATGTTTATTTCAAACACAAAAAAAGGAAAAAGTTTAACTAAAGCATACTAGACAATAAAATAAAACACACTTTTACTTTGTAGAAATATCTACACGCTTCACAAAAAATAAAATAATAAATAGAACTTTTGCTGGTTTCTTTCACATTTCTTTTTATACCACACAATCTTTGCAGTCTGGAGATCCCTGTTGCTACTTGCAGATGGGTTTTGCACATTTTGTGTATTACGAATTGGTTTAACCTATCTTAGATTTTTATAACATTCAGAGCCTAATGGGTCAAAATGAACTGAAGAATATATTAATCCCATCTCACTGGAGAATGACTACTTGAACAACCTTCTCCAACTTGCCACATATTTATCGTTCTAAGAGAGACAGCCACACAAAAAATTAGACAATTTGAACGAACGGAGAAAAAATTACGAAAAGATATACATCCGCGGGTAAAAACGACCCATTTCGACTTGTTAAATGTTAAGCGTCTGACCACCTAAGCCCAACAAGCAAATCTTGAGTTTACTTTCTCAATTTGCCAAAAATTTTGCAATCCAAGCTTGTTGCTCTATAGTCTATAGCCTACACGAAGCGTTTACACCACTCACACCTTCTGTTGAAAACTGCATGCAAAAAAACAAACCATGTGCAAAAAAATGCATTGAACTCTCAAAGCAGGTGCTAACTCAAACTTTAAGGCAACAATATTTAGATGCAAAAATCATATTTATTTGATATCGTAGTTTGAACAAGTATTTCTAAGAGAGTCTTGCCACAATTCATTAACGTATACTGTAATCGCTGTAATCACGGCACACACTTGCCTTGCTGCACAACCCAAGCGGTGTGCACTGCAGTAGTGACTACAGTTACTTTAACCAACCTCCAAGATAAGCTGTCTCAAGCTTGGGAAATTTTTGCACCTTTGACAACCTGTTGAAGCTTCGCTAACAGCACAGCGAAGGATGACCTCTCTAACCACCTCTGATGAATGGTATAGACGTCTTTGTTTGTGTGATGGATCATCTTTCAGCACATTGCAATACACAAACTTGACTCTTTCCTCAAGCCGCTTTTGCTTATAGGCTACATTCACTCAAAACTTGGCAGAGTGAAAGTGAACCCTGCGAAAGGAACTAAACCGAAATTTCTCTTAGTTTGATATCCAGACATGGCTTTTACTTTTGTTCTTAGCATGATTGCTTTCAGTGCCGGATATTGATGTGTGGAAGCCTGTGTGTGCAAAGCGATGTGGAGACCCCTTATTCCATGTGAATAACTTTTAGAGTTTGGACTGACAAGATGGGTGAAAATTGCACACACACACACACACACTGAGACGGAATAACGTAATGTACAAAGGAGACCCGGAACTTTATGAACTTTGGCGTTGGCAAAGTCATTGATGACATCGTCGAAGTTAATTTGTCACAAGCAGTGACGGATTTACGCATAGGCCAAATAGGCCATAGCCTAGGGCCACGCGCAACTCTTTCCTATTACGACTCAATATTAACTAAAAATTTGCTAAACTGCTCAGTGGCATAACATCACAATTTACCTTGAAACGAGCGGAAATGCAGTGTCTACTCTAGGTTCTTATCAGTGCAGTAACAACACGACAATAATGTGCATCTGGGCGTGAGAGAGATTCAACCACTCTTTATGAAAGTGGTTGCAAAAAACGAATGAAAGAAAACGGTATTTAATTGATGTTCAATTTTCCACTGACAAAAAGCTCGCAACAACGCAAGATCGCCAGACACTGCAAAACTCTGATGAAAAGCAATATTGTCAGTGCTGGATCCTACGTTTGGTTGTTTTCACTAGATTTCGCGCAAACAGAGATTGTTTGTTGAAGCTCTATATGTTAGTTAAATCAGCTAGAACAGTTTCTCCTGAGCTTTACTGGGAAAAACATGTCTACATTGGGATTACTTATATGATTAGCTGAGGGTGTTGCGACAATACTTTGCTGCTGTGCAAAATTTGTCTTCATGCTGTTTACCATCGGCCTATGGCATAGAGCAGGGCTTCTCAAACTATTGGTTGCGGCCCCAAATGGGATCGCGAAATGTAATTTTGTGGTCGCGAAACCAATTGGCTTCACAAATCAGATACAACAATTTTTGTAAAATTTACAAGAAAATTGAAAGTACGCCTGCAGTGAATCTATTTCTTCTGCATTTTTATTTTTAGGAGCAATATCGTACTTTATGCTGTCAGTTGTTTACTATGATGCCTGCCTGAGTTATCCAATGGTAATAGAAACCAGGCACGACAAGCTATGCGTTGTTATACCATGATTGTTTTAAAGTACTAACCGATACTGACCTTGCATTCATTCCGACACGATGGCATGCTTCTGTTTAGACTCTAGGTCTACTCCAGGGGCTAGGCCAGCGGCTCCTAGCCTTTTTTATGCCGTGGCCCACTTGTCGCTTTCGCGGAACGTCGTGGCCCACCATCACAGAACAATAGAAAAATCTACTCTGTCTTCATTTAGGCACAAATGTGCAAAAAAATATGTGCTTTACGATCAAATTTTATTCAGTTTTAGCATCAGCAACACAAAGCAGACCGCGAGATAAACTTCAGAGCGAGTTTTGCTCTTGTGTGACGTTTTTGACAAGATTGTGACTTCTTGGCTGCGTTGTGGAAAGAGCGCATCTAAAATCATCTGCTGGCGTAAAGTTGAATCGGTTTCGATATTTTGCTTTCACGTGCAGAAGTGTAGAGACTCCAGATTTAGGTAAATACGTGCTGGGAAGAGAAGTAACTATCGGATAGCTTCTTTTCAAAAATTTGGATAATTATCAGACACCTTCAGCCAAATATCACAAATTTTATTAGTTTCGAACACGTATTTGGCTCCAGACTTGTTCCGAAGGTCGATGTGTTCATCTTTCATGCAATCCGCAACATTCTCGACTGGAACAACAAAACAATTTTTCACCAAATCCAAGTTTGTTTTGATGATGTCGGGAAAGTACAGCACAAATTCCTCACGAAGCTCTCCAAGGCGTTGAATAACTTTTGATGCTATATCAGCATTCACTTCATCACCAGCCGCTGTGGCAAGATTCTCGAAGCAAAATTTTCTGCTTGATCTTTTCGCTTCCAATTGTCAAGTTTTTTTCACGAATGCGCTGAGGTGTCAGTGAAATCGACGATTGTCCTTCCCCTTCTTTGTAGCTTCAGATTAACTTTATTGAGTTGTTGAAATATGTCAGCAAGATATGCCAGGCGGGAAGTAAAATGGTTATTATCGTGACTGGATACCATTTCGTTTTTCCTTGATCGCTAAGAATTTATTTTTATTCTTATCCTGCTAAGTTGCATACTGTTCGATGCGTGCATCTGAGCTTACTATTATGCATACTGAATTTCGCCTGATATGTTTGGCAATTTAAAACACACAAATAGATAGAAAGCTTGACAGAAAACCGGCTTAAGAAATGACCACACATATTCCTGCTACTGCCGAAATGGAAAAGTGACTCCGGATCCGGGTTCGGTTTTTCAAAAATTTTTGACTCCGGGTCCGGATCCGGGTACAAAAGAAAAAAGCAGAATCCTACCGGAGTCGACTCCGGCACTCCGGATCCGGTACCACCTCTGACTTATAAACAACACAGGTAATACTGAAAATGGAGCAATTTTTGGTCTTAAAATATACATCGACTTATACATAAGATCGACTTATACACAAGTATATACGGTATCTTGTCATGGCATCATCGTAGGTCCTGGCCGAGGTTCTAAGATTCAGTGAGTCTGAATCTTGTTCAAGCTTCTCTGCAAAATACCTGCGTAAGTCTGCACTAATGTTTTTCCACTCGGCTGGATCCCCAGAAAAAGAAACCAGCTCCCCATCCGCAAAAGAATTTCGTTCATGGTCCTCCACAGTTATTCCCTCCAGATTAGCGTCGTAAGGAAAATCTTTATCACATCCAAGCTTCATACTACACATTTGCTCTCTTCTGCTCTCCCTCATATTTTTCCTTATTAACATGAACAACACTCTCGCGACTCACATCAAGCATTGCCGAAGCACTGTTCTCTACAACGGACGGATAATTGAGGTTGTCACAAGCAAAAAATTCACTTATGTTTTGTTGTTTGCCAAATTCAGTTAATTTCTTATTTGCTGTTCTTTCTTTTCCATTATTTTCTTGCAACCACCACTTTCATACAAACGGCCTGCGTATCTCTCGCGGTCACCCATGTGCCTCAGCATCGTAACGGTCATCTCCAAGCGATGCCCGTTCCGAAGCAGAAGCCGTGCAAGCAAGGAAAAGCGAGATTTTAAGCATAACATCCCCAGTGGCGCAGAAGTCATTACAATGTTCCTTTGACCGAGATGGAAATCGCGTTCAGTTCTTAGTTAGAAGGCGAATCGGGCCAGTGAAGCGATAGAGTCAGCATCAAACTTTTCACACAGCACTTTCTTACGTGATGGTTGGTCCTCTTCTGGCAAAAAGCTCATAACGACGCAAGACCGCCAGACACTGTAGAACTCCAGTGAAATACAGTAGGCCTATTGTCTTTCTTGTACATTACTGCATAACAAACAATATTATCGTGTTGTTACCGCACTGATAAGTCTAGTGCAGACGTTTAGTGTACTTGTATCGAAGTAAATCGTGAAGTTATGCCTCTGCGCAGTTTCGCAAACTTTAAGTTAGTAATTAGTTGTCATAAGGAATTGCACGGGGCCCCAAAATCTCGGGGCCCTAGGCCATGGCCTATTTGGCCTATGCGTAAATCCGTCACTGACAGTAGGTCAAATGAGGCAAATCTGGGTCCTTTTTATCATCTACCCGGCCCTTGTAGAGCTGGCACGGCCCAATATGTTTTAGTACGGACCGCCCATTGTCGGTAAAATCCAGGAGATTTTCTTTTCCACACTGGCCCGCCGGTGGCCTCCAAATAATTATGCTGTTCACTTACAAATATCAAACAATTTAGCTATAAAGCGGTAGTGATTTGGTACATAAAAAACACGTATGTATTAATTTTCACGTATCTAGTCTTCACAAAAGCCAGTTGGTTTCACTCACTTTTAACACCACCGAGTGTTTCCATAGGCGCAGCCGGGGGAAGCCAGGGGCCATGCAGCCCCAAATTTTAGCACATTTAGTTATTTTCAGTTTTGTGTTTTGAGAAGTGGCGTCCCAAACAAAAATACTGTTGCTCGTCTAAAGTCAAATATTTTACCACTCCTCTAAATTTTTTTGCCTATTTTACCACCCTCCTGAAGTTTTTTGGCCCCTTTGAAAGCAAAGCAGCCTACTTACATATTGCAGTTGCTCTTGGGGGCCGTTTGAAGGCAGAGTACTGAATTATGATGTGAATCGGAAAACATTATGTGAGCGGATAATAAGTTTTTCACCAAAAATGAGGAATATTTAGGCGTGAATTACCTTGAGGGGCCCCCAGAATAGAGGGATCCGAGGCAAGTGCTTCGCTTGCCTTCCCTAAAACACACCACCGTATAAACCCTGAAAATGATCTTATACGAGAAAGAATATTAAACCGATTGAACACGTTCTGCTTCATTCGATATGCGTACTTTTTCACCTAATGTTCGCATGAAAACACTGTAAAGTCATCTTTTTTTGAAAACATTGATGCTGCTGATGAATTTATCGCTTCAAAAAACACAGATTTAACGCGATTTTTCGTTATTAAACCTAGACACCCAGGTCGACTAAAAACATATCTGGGTGGAAAAACTCAGTGGGAGTCCTGCCTGTCCTGGCCACATGCGGCAATACACTACTACCGTAACTTGAAATGAACATTTGAAGATTTATTGCCGTGCTTTTGTTACGCAATAAAGACCAAAAGTACAACATGGCAAGTTTCGCAACCTTCTTCTGCAGGCAAAGGATCGGACATGAGCGAACTGCGTAGTTGCGCTACGCGTTTCGAGGGCCTCCCGGTCACGACTTTGCCCTGATGGGCCTCGCGTTAATTTATCCGATCCCGCCTACATGCAGTGGCGTAACTAGAGGTTTGAGCCAGGGGAGTCAAAGCTTAGGTGAAGGTGGCCCACTGCCAAAATATCAGAAAAGTGTTAAAAAATGATAGTGAATCTCTGGATGTCGTGGTTGTCCATAATAGATAAAAAACGAAAACACCCCGGAAAACGCGAAAAAACAAGAAATTAAAGAGTACTAAATATTAAAATTTCAACTAAAGGGTCCCGTGTTTTACATTTAGCTTGCCAGGGGGGGCGGATCGGTCCCTTGCCCTCCCGTCAGTTACGCCACTGCCTACATGCCCAGTTGTACGTCCAGAAGTCAGACTGTCACTTGACCAACATGCTTTGTGTAGCCATTGTTGTGAAAAAATGTGCTATATCTAGCCCAGGTAGTCTTCTCTTATGTTGTACTGCATAGCAGCAAGATACCTTTGGTGCTTACGACCAAAGTCACACATTTGCGCAGCCTGCTGTTCAAACAACCAGATGGAATTGATTGTGTAGTTAGAAGAGTCTATTTAACAATTATTGCCACGTTGTCCCAAAGCAGAGTAGTGTAGTTAGTGGATTATGGGTGTTAACTGTTACGTCCACGTAGGCCTTAGTCTATATTTGTTAACATTTATAGGGGATTTGAGATACAAAATGTTATTAATCTAAACATGTGCTATGCACAGGCCCGTAACCAGCTTGGGTCACCAGGGATGGCAAAGAGTATTCTGAGAAGGGCCCAAAGTTTTTCAAACTACTGTATCTCCAATAGTTTTCAACTATGCCCAACAGCTTTTTCCACCGGGGGCGAAAAGGTGTGTAGGGGCGTCTTCGTCCCCCCATGCGACCCCGTGGTTACGAGCCTGGCTAGGCTATGCACCAGGAGATTAACAGTCAGACATCAGCAAGGTCTATGCATGCGTATTTCGCCCAGTAAAAAGCCCAATGCGCATGCTTTATAAGCATATTTCACTTAAGCTCATGGTGAAATTCAACAATTTGCGCTAATGAAAGAAAACGTTCATCTCGGCTTAGCCTACATGCTTTGATCAGCCTCAGGTTTGTTCCTTCGGTAACAGTGTTTTGATAACTGAACGATAGGCTTGATTCTGATTTCCTGCAAATCTTTTTACATTTGCATTTCATTACGACATCTCTAAATAATCGCCGTCAATTAAATGACAATGATTTACGACCCAATTTCCTTTGTTAAGCTCGTTCAAAAAATTGTAGTTGGAAAATAGGAGTCTATTATGGGTATTTGCAGGAAAATATTTATAATTCATTTGCACAATCTGCAAATGCTTTTCATGATGTGCTTTGATGCAGTCAGATTGTTTGTACTCGTCACTATTCTTTGAACACTATAATCGCATTTTACTCTGTGATTGAGTGATCGAACTTTG
>JGI24022J15233_10000882_pt1 | contig 22242 bp, 15 predicted proteins | sample Ectturendosymbi2_FD_15233 | JGI IMG/M metagenome (IMG submission 15233)
CTCGTGGAGCCCACCGGCGGCGCCCACACTGAAATAACCCCAAACGTTCTTGCTGCTGCGGAAGTTGAGCTCCTGCACGGTACCTGGTTGAAGACCATGCGTTATTCATTCGCGCGAATCTCAATATACCGCTGATAGACAATCTGCGACGGCACTTGCCATCGGAGCGGGCCTCGACACTTGGCGTTAAGAATGCGGGGCAAAAACGCAGCTTGTGCAAAAACTCATTTCTTGCGATCAAAAGCAGTTTCCGATAGAGCCTAGTTGGAGAAAACAATAGCACACTGGCAAGAAATCGATGTATGGGTCATCTGAAGTGATGCAGGAGTGCAATGCACACGTAGCCTCGTTTGTAACCCATCGAAACAACGGAAAATATTTATAGAAACAAGTACAGAAGTTCCTGAAGAGCCCCGTGTTTCACTGAACGGGTTATCGGAAAAGCGTAACTCATATTATCATCAAGCTACTTGCGAACATTGCAACGCACCACAATCCAAGTAACGCCACCAGTAGAGTTAGTTCGCAAAAGTGAAATAAAGTGAAGTAACCTGCGCTGGGCTTGAAACCCTCGTCGGGATTTTCACTTGTAATCCGAGCGGCGATCACGTGTCCGTGAGGTTCTGGTCTTTGCTTAGGACTGCGAAAAAGTTGTTCGGTTATGGCCTCGTGGACTCAAAACTGCAGCAAACGCGACTGCTTTATATAGTGCGCTGCTCACATGTATCTACTATGGCGCTGATGCTTATACTTGATGAGAGCAAAAAGTTACACTATGAGTTGTCTAATGACTGTCAGAGTAACTTTCTTTCTAGGAACAAATCAAAATATTCTCAGAGAAAAAATTATACAGACACAACTTATTTTGTTTTCGCGTTTTTATTCATGTACCACCAAGCAGTAAATTTCGTTGTTCACCAACATGGCCAAAATAAAAATGTTCGTGCTATGTCATTATGAAATAATTTGAAAAAACACAATGTTAATTTGTAAAAATGGAACATGGCCAAAATCCTTACAAACTACCACAAAAAGTTAAGAAAAACTTACTCGGAGAAGTTTATTACAGAATCAGAGTGGGGATCCTCATTGTACAGAATTCGGATATCTCTAATTCGGTGCAGGGGAATTCCCATCGCAATCTGTAGCTGAGCAGCTGGCAGGTTGACATCGGCAACCATTTCGGTGCAAGGGTGTTCCACCTGCCAGAGGAAAACCAAGGTATTTCGGCTTTTCCAAAACTTTATTTGCTTTCAAAAGTGCCACTACTTGAGAGAAAACCTTCACAGGGTATTAAAAAGCAGACAAATTAGGATCAACTGCTTCTCGGTCCAGACGTCTGCAGTCAAGGCTACTTAATGCAAATACCGGAGGTAGCACGATACGACACAGTCGTCATGCCTCAATAATCTGACAGCTTTCACGCCGCATAACCGCTTTTAGGTACGAACTGATGATGCATGTTTTGCAACGAAGTAGAAATGAAACAGCAATAAGCAGGAAACAGTTATGAAAATGTAGTGGATCGTTAACAATCATCAGCGTCGTTCTAGCCCAGTGTTTCTCGAAGTTTCTGTCTCCTTATCACTCTCGACATATCTTTATCGCCCCCTATGCCGTATGAAGCAAAACAAATACAACAACATTTTTACTTTGTTGAAAGAAATCATGTACCAATAATATCAACGTATCAAGTATCAATGGGACTTCCCGCGTTACAGCTGCGCCATTTAAGTTCCGGTAAAATATCTGCTTGCAGTATGGAAATTTGAATATTCAATTGAAATGATGCTCACTTATTGTTTACGAGCCTGTTCTGGAAGGAAGCGGAACCATAGCGTAATAATGAGATCTGTTGTGGTATTATAGTTGGACCAAGCAATTGAAGTATGACGCTGATATGTTAGCAAGAAACTAAGCAGTTGATTGTTTGCAGTACAAGAGTGGCCGAATGAAGTTAAGTAAATGTTCGTTTAGCTTTTTCGCCCCTTTGTGTTACCCCCTATCGCTCCTTGAGAACCACCGTTCGAGACATTTTGCGTCGTTACGAGCTTTCGTTTCATAGACAAACAGGGGATTTACCTGCAACCGCGGATTCAATTCGAGGAAAGAGTACGTTCCGTCCTCGCTGTACAGGTACTCAACTGTTCCAGCACTGACGTAACCAACGGTCTTTGCCAAAGTAACAGCATCCTGTCAAACGTGAGATTCACTTCAACCATTCGCTGTTAAAGCATCAACTGGGAAACTCCAACGCACGCAATTATATCAAGAGCCGAAAATGCCGCGGACGCCGATTCCGCAGAAACCTACAGGATTAGTGCCAAGCAGCGTCACGAACCTGCTCTGGGCATTTCAAAGGAACAAGACATGTTTTTACAAAACAAGCAACACGACATGTAACTGCTGCAGATATGCGACTCAATGCAAATTCGTACAATTTGATCAGCTAGCGCACTAACGTCCGTCGGTCGCACACCTGTTCCATGCTGAGCCAAACATCCCTGCTGGTGACAGTGGTGGGCGCTTCCTCGATAATTTTCTGATGACGTCTTTGAATTGAGCAGTCGCGCCCGAACAATGAGATCGCATTTCCGTACTGGTCGGCGAGAATCTGGACTTCAAGATGACGAGACCTGCAACCCGAAGTGATACTGAGCGCTGCTACCACAAGGCAAGTGAAGCTCAGCTTGATTCTCTGCAGAGGTCAATTGATTTGCGAGTGAACTACTGCAGCCGCGCCCTGTAACGCGTTTCACTCCCCAGCGGAGCAGAACGAATTTGGTGTGTGCTCGAATAACGCTTAGGCATCCATTCAATCTATGCAACTTGCCCGGAGCAACTAACAGGTCTTTGGCGCTCTCGACCGAAAAAGCCTAGAACAGCAAGCAAGGCCAGCCCTTTGCTGTTCGCGCCAATCTGCGGAATTTCCGCGCAGCTGTACATCTTTCTCGCAACCAAGGCTTCCCCAACCAGGCTAAGCGTAGTTGTCGATGACAGAAGTTGATTTTACAGGTAACTAGAAATGATCACGGTCAATTTTAATTCGGCTGAAACTATATCTGACTGGAGAAACAGCTGACTAACGCTGCGTATTTCCGCATACTTTTCACTCGAAATTTAACGAGTCGATGCCACATTTACCATAAAAACTAGCGTTTTGGAAATTTCACACTAAAACCTCGTTTTTGGGTGATGCTTGAAACTAGCTAGCTTCACTTTTTCAGTGTGAAATTTTGCTTTTGAGCATCTCCTTAGTACTCGCAGAAATTACTGTGCATTTGGCATGGGTGTCAATTACTTGTTTGCTACACAGCTGCCATCGTTAACTGAACCATTCAAGATTTTAGTTTGGTGCAAGTGTCTCTTGTGTTAACAGCGAGATTCAGCAAACCGAAGAGTCAATTTCACAATACACAAGGAACACTTGCACTTTGTTTGAAACCTGAAGATCTGAACAAAAAATGGGATACGGTGGAAGATTTTAAACACCTGTAGTTTCCACGTTCAACCGATGCAGAAAACCCTGTGATGCACTGCATTTACTGAATAGTAACAAAGCATCAGCGGAGAACAGTACTTACTGGGTGGCAAGCTTCATCACAAACACAGGAGAACCGGGAACTTCGGATTGCACTTGTCGAAAAGCGGCCGGAAAATCTTCAGCATTGGTTACTTTCCTGATTCCTTTTCCGCCGCCGCCTTCCGATGCCTTTATCATCACCGGGTAACCAATCTTTGTTGCCGCCTGCGACAACCAAAATACAACACATGTTCACAGCAACCGAAGCCGGTTACAGCATAGGTTTGGAACAAGCAGCTTCAACTGAAGTGAAAAGAGCTGACTATCAAGAAACGTTAGGCACTAGCACGAAAACACTTGACTTGCGCATACGTATCACACAAGCAAATGACGGTTATAACCTTCATGGCATTTTCGACATTCTGAACGCAGCCTTGCGCGTAGACGTCGTCGGGAACGTGCAAGATGCAGAAACTAATGCTCTGCTTCCTCGCAAGCCCGTCAGCCTGACTTTGGTTGCTCTCAATGGGGGACTCGTAATGTTGACTGTTCCGCGTACTGCTTGGTATCGTCAAACCCGAACCGCTCCATGGTAATGTTGGAACTGAGACAGTCTGCGCGACGATCGATGACGCGATCTTGTCGCCTGCCATCAACAAGCAAATTTTCTAAGTCATAAAATCCGGCGCGACAGCTTCAACGCGCGTGCCACTCGGTTTCTGCATATCAACACTTAAGAAACACTGTCACGAAGTCAGATGGAAAAACAATCAGCACCTACCCAAAGCCCACATGGCAGAAGCTGAAGGGCCCAGAAAAGCGATGTTGAGTTTGCTTAACTTCTCCGGCAGTTTGGGGTTTTCGCTTGCGTGCCCCCAACCGGCCCAAACCCCCTGGCAAAATATAAAGTCATGAAGTCTAATCAGTACAAAGAACACGCCTAAGAAAAAAATTACCATTGCACCAAGTCTACAGCTGCAGACTTACTGTTATTGCAGCATGAAGAAAGATGCACTGCAACACCCGGTATGACGCGTCTTCCGACAGAGCTGCGCACATGGCTTACGCCGCGGTAACTATAGGTCACATCTATCTCACCGTTAGGTTACTGCAGTTCGTGAAAACAGCGCCTGAGACTGGTTAAGATTTGAGTCAAACTGATGGCGCCGATGTCCACCTCGAAAAGTGACGACAGTAGATAATTGCAAACAGTTTTCAGTATTAACCCTATACTGCGCAAGAAACAATGCAGTATTCGCTGTTAATTTTTGACAGCGTCAAATGCAGCATATTTTCCACAAGCGGCACCGCTTGACCCGTAACCACTTGCCTGACAGAGTGCCAGCAATCTGTCACGCCAACTACTGTAGTAGCGTTGTTGAACAAGTTTATCAGTGCTGAATCAAAATTAAAGCAAATCCGATCGACTTCAATTAGTCAGTCAAACTGATAGGCGGTTCTGCCTTACATATGTAATTGAAAGGGCAGGAACTACCCTGCTCAATATTATTTTGCCAAGTTACGGTTTCATTTACCACGAAGCCAGTGGTTAGAAAGCAAACGGAAATGACAGAAATATAACCATTTCATAGTACCCAGACGTATAACCGTTTTAGAGAACCAAGCAACATACTTACTTGGACGTTGGTTCGAATGGCCAGGTCTACAATCAAATCGACATTTGCATAGTTGTTGTTGTTGGCCCCTCCAGGGACATGTACGTAACTGTCAGCCATTTTTATGTATTCAGCATTTGCATTCAAATCTTCCGGGGTCACCATAGCGACAAAATGTATGGCTCTTTCATTTCTGAACATTTCGTACGCCCACCTTCGAATCGACCTCATGCACTTGACAGCCGCGATGCCGTTGTTGGCAATTAAAACCTAAAATGAACCGATCAATAGCCGGTGAAATAACAAGCTGACTCCATGGACGCATTGGATGTCTAAGCCAGTGGCGTAGCCAGCCCAGAAATTTGAGGGGGCAAAATGTTTGATTTTAGGCTAATAACACTATTTTGTTTGGAAAACCGTTTCTCAAAGCACAAAATGACTATATTTTCTAAAAATTTCGGGAGAGCATGACCCTTTTGACCCTCCCTGGCTACGCCTATGGTCTGAGATAACGTTTAAACGCATTTTTAAAAATACTCGCTATCACATCTGCAGTACAATGAATTGTAGTGTTTTGGGTCTAACCTTTTCAATCGCAGTTTTCCCGCCAAGGACTTTAACTAGCTCTGGCACCGTAGCAGCAAGGCACCTTCCATAACCCTTTTTCGTCGGTTGTTTGCGCATCTGGTTTTTGCTTCCACCTGACAAACTCGTGTTGGAGGAGGAAGCAGAAGTAAACGTATTGCTGGACTGTGCACCAGTGGTATGACTTCTGTGAAAAATGAAAAGCAACAACCAACTTATCTTGTGTTGATATTTGTCAGCGTAACAGGCAGCAAAAAGGAAAAAACATTCTCACAATGCTCCACGTCATAGCCGTGCATAATAGCATAAGATGGCTGAAATATTTGACACTGGCAGGAATTATACGAGTGTTTCCTGCATCCCTACGGTGCTTGATAAAATCTACTTCAATGCCCAAATATTAAAGAAATTGGCATTTAATTTAGATAAATCACCTAAAAATGCGCGAACACTACCCGCAGTATTATTATTGCCAATCCCAACATCTGACAGTAACAATTTGAAGGGACAAGTTTAATGTCTTCACAGCCGATTCTTTGGCTCGATCACAGTAAGTTAAAATTGGCTAATAATTCTGGAGTTAGATACTTCGATATTTAATGATAATTCTACACTTGAGTCAAAGAACATCCGAATTGTTATCATTCTGCTACACCAGAAAGCATGATGACTAAAAGTTACTTTACAAAGCATATACTTTTATGCATAATGACGCTCCTATAATATAACACCACCATCTTCGTTGTTAGTAGCGTCATATTGTGTTTAGGTGTCAGACACATTGATTAAACGCTTTCGTGCCGTTGTGTCATGCTGTCAAAAGAAAAAACAGGAAACAACAATAAGTTATTATGATTGATACGTTTCTTCTCAACTGCCCAGAACGCTACGCTGCTACTAGAGAAAATAACCCATGTGAAGTAACTTGTGCATCTTATACAATATTTTTGCATTCTGCAAGTTTGTGCTCACATGAACAGGAAGATCAGCAAGTGCAACGGATCAAAGATGCAAACTCCGCATACTTTCTTTTCAAGCATTTTGCAACAAGATTGAAGGAGCCTACGGTGGCCGCACTTGCCGCAGGCAACCCAAGCCCAAGTGATGCTAAATTGCAGCACAGTTGGNCTTAGAAAATGTTATAAAACAATTTACAAGCGCGATGCCATGGTCTTTGCCCGAACTTGTTTAAAAGGTTCAATCACCGAATAGTTGTAGAAAGAAAACACAGCAACCATTTACGTCAAACACGCAATACTCCGGCTTCCTTTAAAAGCCAACTAAGCTCCAGTGCTTGTGGACTCAATGACGGTAACTTTTCCTTTTGAGTTTGCTGCAGATTTTACAACGTCAGTATTTCACGCAACACTCCATCGTCACATACCACATCTGCTCTTGACGCAAAGCACGCTTTGGCGCTAAAAAACAGGAAACGCATCTGCTGTGCAGTGCACAAGAAGACCTACTGATTATCGTCTTCGTGGTGAGCAGAAGTCCATGCGTCTTCGACTTCCTCCACAATGCAATCCATAGGCAAAGGCCAAGTAATTGCGCGACGCACCGAACTTATTCGGCGTGCATAGTACGAACGTTTTCGTCTCTTGCAAGACGTCGTATTTGTATATCGCTTGCCACATTTGTTACAGATATGTTCCTGTTTATCCGGACATTTCTTATTTAACAGAAACTTGCTACTGGTTTTCTCGGGCCAGGATATCGAACGTGAAAATGAGAATTGCTGCGAATTGTCACATGATGTTGGACTTCCGCTATCACAGTAAATGGCCTTTTCCAGAACCGAGCCACACCTGAGACAAGCATAACGTTTACGCTCTCTCGATTTTTTTATGTAATCAGTTAAACCCGAACAGGGATCATCTTCCGGGGCTGCAATCCAGCTGCGTTCGATATTCTTCGTATCGGCATTACCAAGTATCTTGACAGGTTGGTGTTTTTCTTTCTCGGGGCCATGGGCAGATTGGAAGGTGATTGAATTCAGGGCACCTGACGTTTCAGAAGCATCTTCTATGTAAAAGGAAGGCGGTTGATCACTACAGGCATGATCCTCCACCTTATCGTATGGAAAGTCCTGCAAAACACACTGTGCTTCGCACTGCAACTTATGCTCATCGAGTTGCATTGTGTCATTTCCGATAATATCGTGGTCAGGTCGGCAGTCGCTTGTTCCTCCGAGATTCAGTCGAACCAAGACAGCGGCGGCCGATGCACTCAGCCGCAAGCGACAGTTTTCACTGACTTCGTTATTCGAGTCGCCGCGCGTTGACCATGGCAAGGAGTGTATTTGCGGTTTGCCAGGAAGCAAAGTTGTTGCCATCACCTCGAGTGCAGGCAGCACTTGGTAAACTTTCCTTAAACACGAAGTACTTCACCAAAAACACAGTGACAATGGCTCGTAGAAAAAAACTAAATGCGTGTTGCACAATTAAATCGTATTTGCAAATGTCCTTCAACAAATACAAAAATATCACTTCAGCACCACTTCAAACGAATAGTGCGATTTTGAGACTGTATTTTAGTAATACTATCGAAATGGCCACCAAGCATGATCGGTAACTTTCACCCTACAGCACCATGTACTACGGCTAAGCAGTGAATCATTTTGCACTAGGTCCTAGAAAAATGAAAAGCTACCATAAACTAAATCACTGTCTTGCGTCGCAGAGAAAATGCTACTACTTATAACTTAAAAACTCCGGTAGTATCTACAATTCAATCCTGTCAGTTCAAAACCAACCACCGAGTTGATGTTCTGTATAAATAACTGCCTGCCTACAAGAAAGTGACATATACAAAAAGTTGCCGACTGCTGGTTTACAGGGAACATGGAAGAGAAAATGGATCAATAATCTGATTCAGAAGTTATGTCCATTATGCGTATGGTACGTTTTACGCTGCCACTGCTGTTAACCTTCGTAAAAATACGAGATTAATAACAACCGACATCGTATGCAACATACTGGTACTTGCAACACCATTTTCAACTTCACATAATTTTGAATTTTAAGTACATTGATGTTTGAAGGATTTCACGATTAGGAAACGTCATTGCTTTGTATATGTTGTTATAATATAATGGGACTAATACCTCGCTCTAATTGACTCCTACTGAAAACACTTGCAGCCTAGTTCCAACCACCTTGCGTTCTGGTCACGCAGAATGGCATCGCATTGTTTCTTGCAACCACGTGGTGTTTTTCCATACCGGTTACGCTCGTTTACGTCATGCACAACGCAACAACAAGAAACTGACTTCCTTGAAAACCCATAGTAATACCACGAAAATTGCAAGTTTGAAAACAGCAGCAAAACTGTTTACAAACTTGTACTGTACATCAGTCAGGAACGGTCAGTTGTGGACTTGTGGCGGTGAAAAGTCAACGGCTGACTGCTTGATCACTTACTGTTCGCGGCCAAATTTAAAGACCGCTTTTCATAAGACACTCCACTGAACCGCGGATTCACCTCTAAGGAAATAATTTGAAACTTCGGCAATTGTATAGCCCACAAATGTCAACTTTGGTGATATCATTTAAACTTAAAGCATTATATTGTGGGCTCAATGGACATAACCATCTCCGGCAAGGGGTATTGCGTCCTATTCTGAACCCATCTAAAAACGAAGTCAACATGAAATACAGCAAGCATGCGAACGTTTTAATGTGAGTACCTCGTAAGCAAACTTATGATTAGGTTGTACGATGGCAGTCAATCTACGCAAAGCTGAGTCAGCTGTGGTGCAACTTCACAATATTTATCATTCTTCTCGGCATGCTTACGCAATGTTTCAGCAAATAAAATTTTCGAGAGTTTATAATCACAGTCTAAGTTTGATCGTCAAAATAAGTCTCACTAGTTCACAACCTGGCATACCGACGATGCTCCTTTCATGACAGAAACGGCACGGTGGCACCGCAGTTGTTCAACGTAGAGCATGAGGCAAACGCGTGATGCAACGCCGTCACAAAAGCGTGACCCGAGGTAACCTGCCTGCCAATTCTTCTGACTTCTACATGGCAACTCAACAGTACACCGCGAAACGCGATACAAGCCGATAAGAAACAAGTATCGTGAAATTCACTTTCGACCACGCGAGCAACGACTTCAGTACAATTACCCAACAAACAGAATTAACCACAACGTCTGCCCTGTGCACTAATTATTCTGAGAAATAGTTATTATACGGTGCAGGTTTCAGTCAGGCACTGCAATCAGATGTCGTTGACTACAGATTCGATGTTTTTGCTTTGCCTACCACCAACACAGTATTGCATGCCTTACATAAGAAGCAATATTTGACAATAAAAGATTTCCGTCTTGCTTCATTCAACAACCAATGTTCACTTGAGAAACATCGCGGCAGCCTTTCAGTGCCGGGCCAACGCTCCGACGAATTATGACAGATGGTATTCTTTAATCTAAAAAAAGTATTTCTTATAAAATGTACTGCAAGCATAATTTTGGTTGGCTTTGGATATGAGGCGAAGTTTTGGTCATTCTTTCCTTGCTAGAGGCACTGTCACCCTCTGTCAAATAGAATTAATGCGAGCGGCCTGGCTTTGCACATGGAAAAGGTCCTACCTCCTCCAATTACTGAAAATCGTTTTTAAGTTTCGGCGAATCTGTGGAAGGTAGAATGCCTTGCAATGAAATCAAATATGCAATGCTTTTAATTAACAGCATCATCGCTGCAAAACAACAACAAACTAACATACTGCAAAATAGCGCTGGGTAACACGGGCTTACAGCAAATGGTTTTGTAAACTCGTCGCAGTTGATACAAATCCCAGTAAAGCATGAAAGTCAACTGGTGATAAAAAAAATACAAACGACATTGGCTTAATGTTTTGCCTGCATACAAAGCTATCCCCACTGGCTCTTCATTGCAGCAGCAGCCTATAATAATGTCATGAAGGTGCTGCACATTGGGCCGAAAGTGGAAGAATAGACTGTTTCCAAGCATAAAACAGTTCGAAGCAAGCATGAGCAAGAAAAATATCAACTGGCTCAGAAGTTCCAGAACGTTTACGTTATTTCTGGTACGTTGAGCCAGCCAACACTTTGATAAGTATAGCTTAGCATATGATGCACCACGAGGCGGTTAAACTCAATTCTGACCTCGTAACAAAACTTCTGAGCATGTTAACACAAAAAGTGTACATCTCATTTTCGATACAATTTCATCTTAATGGGACTCCAAGAACGCATTTCAATTTCGCGCAAAATAAAGCATTTTGTATATCAAGAGCAAGGTCACGTGACTTGCACTTATGTAAATTTGTTAAATTTCCCGACCATCCAATGCCTCCACCAGGATAATCTTTTCAGATGTTAGTAAAAAATAGCTTTCAAGAGTGACAACTCTAACATGTCAAACTTAATGGAAGCACAGGTAAGGCGTTTGGGGGTTATGCAACAAAATGGCGTCAGAATCTTTAGACCGGGGTCACGCGACGTTTCTGACCTAGTCAGGGATTTCGTGTGACATGTCACGCGAAATTCTTCATCTCTGCGAATTTTCTGACCTATTCTTGTATTTCAATTATTTTTCATCTCAGAGTAAAGTAATAAACTTTGGCCATGAATCTTTTGATGTCTTTTGCGAAAATAAGAACTTTCGGTGAGACGTCAGATAGTCTAACAAAGCGACACTCAGGGGCGTAACGAGGGGGGGAAAGGGGGGCACAATTCCCCGGGCTCCAATTCACTATGGAGGCGCTGAATCACTGCAGGGGCTCCGAATTACTGCTGGAGGCGCAGAAAAGTCCCAACAATGTCACAAGTACTTTCTTCAATACAGTAAATTTGCCTCCGAAAGAACACAAATTTGACCATAGGTGCGCCAAACTTCGACCATGGGGACGCCGAATTTGTTTTTTGCCCCGGGCGCCATCTAACCTCGTTACGCCCCTGGCGACACTTTAGAAATAACTAACCACTGAAAGATAAATTTGACTTAGCTTAACTCTAAACCATAGTCCTTAACCCTAACCATCAGTTATCAGCGTATTTCGCCCACCTCTTGCGATATGCAATGACCTGGAAAATCACTCTACGCATGTGTCGTGAAGTCAGCGATTTCACTTGACACCGAACTCAAAACTTTCCAAAGTGTATGTAGCATTACATGCGCATCATTTATTTTAAGAATTCGATATCATAACATCTCCACGATTTGCATTCCTACTGGATGCTACTAATATTTATTTGCCTTTCACTTCTCTAAAATTTTCCACAACATTATTGCATGGAAGCCATACTGAACATGGATCGCAATTGGAATCGGGTACATTACGTTGTGTTACCCCCATACTTCTCCAAATTTATGGTGAGCAGCATAAGCGAATTAGTTATAAAAAAATCAGGGAGTGACATCTTGTCGGTATCTTGCTTCCACGAAATAAGATCTTCAAATTCGCTTTTACATTTTGTGTTTTTTTAAGGTGTTTTGTAAATACAAGATATATATACAACCACGCTGATAATACAACAGAACCACGCTGCATAGCCGCCACCAAAAATACACTAAAACCTCGATTTACGACCATCTCGGTATTTAGATAAAATAGTTGCGGTCTCTCAAAATATCTTAGCGGTCACCAAGGTCAAATCTCAAAAAATCCTTGATACACCCATTACTTTAAGAAAAAATTCAAACGCACTGAACCTTTACTTTGCAGGCATATTTTGTTCAATGTGAAGCGAGAAATTTTTTTGTGTACAAGATGTTAAATCGAACACATTTTCCAATAGTTCCATATCCTGGTTTTTTTTCAGTCATAGACCGAATTTTTTTTAGATGACCAAAAAAATTACGGTGAGCCAATTCGGTCACCACGTCCGAAAACGTAGGCTAGCGAATGCTGTTTCAGCGAGTTTTCATACTATTACTGGACAAATGACCGAAATGTCTCAGCGTAAAAACTCAGTCCATAGCATATGCCGGCTTTTCCTTGCAGACTGCTTTTTTCTAAGCAACAATAATGGACAGTTAATGGTAACTAACCGGAATCGGTTAAATCTACTTAACGCGCTTTTTGTGTCTGGCTTTGCAGACAATACCACAACAAAAATGGGTGTTGGCGAAAGTGCAACAGATGGTGAAATAGTTGTTTCTGAAAGTGTATACGTTGGAGTTAGAACGGGTGACCACATCGACATTTAAGAGGGGTCGGGCCAACCACACTCACATAACAGGGCTGAATTCGGATATACACAGCGATGAAATACTTTTCAATCATTCGTGTCATTACAAGTTCTTGAAATGCAAGCTGCGTAAGCTTACTGACATTTCTTGATTTTCATGGATCTTGAAATGAATTTTGAGAAGTAAATTATGTGATACCAACCGCACAATTTTCGAATTCAAGCCATTTCTGAAATTGTTAGTTTCATTTTTTATTTTATCACGACAGTAAATTGGTGCATCAAAGCAAATGCGATGGGCTGCATTTTGAATTAAAGGACATAACGACTTCAGCATTAAATTATATAGTTTTGTATTTAAAGTTGTACAAAACATGACAATAGCGTCTGATCCTCTACAACTTGCCATCCAGGATTTAATCGTTACTGGTGAATGGTGATACCAAGTATGTTGACATTATTCAATCTTAAAATGCGTTACGTATTTGTCTATTTATTACGCCAGGAATAACACAAATTTTCCAGCAACTGCAACACCTAACGTCACAAACGTACCCAGGACGATAACTGCAATGAATTCTTGACATTGTAGTAGAACAAAAATAAATTAAAAATTAATTAAAAGGTCAGTATTTGCCAATGGAACTAAGACGCTTCCACTTAAAACAGAAAACGATTTACGTTAAACGCTTATTTTAAAATACTTAGATATATTGGATGCCACTGCATCAAGACCTACCTGAGGAACGATACACTCTACCTTTAGCCTCAAAAATAAAGATTGCGCAAATCTAACAATGTGCAGCAATTTCAGGCCTATGAATGTAGATTACGAACTGCGGTAACAAACTTGCAGGCTGACTCACGCTTTACACCCAACTTCAAGGCTGTCTCGCCAAACTGAGCGGTTTACAGGGCGCGCCACTGCGATCCATCGCGTGAGATGGTGCAACCAGCCTACATCAAAACCCACATGACCACAAGTAACCCCTGAGGCAATGGACACTACCCGCTGTAGCGTCGCTTTAGAAACAAACAATAGCAACTGTAACGCAATAGAACGTTGAAAATCAGCGCACTGCTTCTGACCGGTCCGAGATCTATGAGAGAAGCATCACTGAGTTCGTTTGCCCCATAGTACACTTTGTCGCGAGATGATTGTCACAGTTGACTGCACACGTGAATGAACTACTGTTACTCATAGAGAAAGAAACCATGTGGGATCAAAAGCACGTGAGTGGTGAGATCTGTCGAGCTCATTCTCAAGCCGTTGCTCTGAACTGTTTGTACGCAAAGCGGGTGTTTTCAAAAACTTCGTTGTTTTATTTTCAAATTATGATGTTATCTGCTAAAAGGCAGAACAAGTCTGACTACATGCAGTCGTGTTGCGAGGCTTCGAAGAAGTCCAAACTATTTTTATTTAATCACGACACAAATAGTTTCGTTTGCAAGAAATGAAATTGCAAATTTAAGACAAAAATGCAAGCCTTGCATATAAAGATGCATGTGACAATTAAGCATACCCTGTCAATTGGTTACATCCGTTCGAAGAGTTATTCGCCTTACTGCTTTACGCAGGCGCAGAACTCGTTTTTTTTAACTACGCCAGTGGTTCCAAACGTTTTCCCCCCACGGACGCCCGATAGATGTCAAATATTTCCACGAACCCCCTACATTTCGAGACACGATCCGACTTTGAATTATACTTTGTGAACCTTGCCTGTGTATCACAGTACTTTGTGAATGATCGAAGTCCTAAGGTAATATTGTAATGGTACTAATGCCACAACATTTTCACTTTTTGGACATCTCAGATTCCTTAGATGTTAATCCAACTAATTTTTAAAACACTTGATATATCTGAACTTCAATAGAAAGATTGCTTTTTCAATTATTGCGATAAAACAATCGCGTTTGTAACAAGCAGTCGCACGGCTACAGTAAGTTCATTCAACACACGTGTAATTGGTCACTTACATCTTACATGGATAAGAGTTGCTGGTGTATTTTAGCCTGCCGCTACAAAATGTTATTGTATCAGCTCGACGCCCATGCAACTTCGCCGCGTCAAACGTGAAGGGTTACGATATCAGATTTGGATCACTATACATGCAAATCACGTTTTCACTAGATTCCAGATGATAGTGGTACTCTTACAACCACATTGCAGTCAGACAATCTACCTACCACGGCCAATCCTATCTGTATGCAGCAACGCTACCGAAGAAGTAAATCGAAGGATCATCCGGTTTCCAACCGTTTAAAGCACGCAGTGAAGTTATGGCATACTGAATCTTTACAAAGCTTGATTTTTTTCAAATCTTCGTTGACGTTCATGGCTCCACGTGCCAACGTTCCGTAAGCAAGATCATTACGGTCCATAAAGTTGGTCGGTTGAAGTATTTGTGGTTTCAACACCACAAGCAGACGATGTTTTGAAAACAACGATGGCATGCGTTGTAGTTTTTTTAAATCAAGGCCGTTGTTTTGACTAAAAGGCTAATCCTTGATTGAGTCATAACACGAGACAGTTCGGTAGTGGCAAGAACGCACAATGATGACCATTCCACATGAAGTTAGTATTCTAACTCGTGTTGGCATTTTCCTTGGCTATTTTCAAACAAGCAGCAGAGCACTTGGCGTATTGTGTAACTAAATGTTCCTCGCTCAGAACTTTTTCACTATTTATTCGGCATGTGACAGTCATCGCTTGCGCACGTCATTACAAAATGGGCCAAATGCTTATTCGATTGACACAAAGAATGAGTCAAGAATCGATTTAATGTTCAGTATACCGAAGACACTCCCACTGTTTACAAAATATTTAAAAACTTGCATAATTGTATTGCCAATTGTAATCGATGAAGCCAGCTACGAAAGCGCTCGCGAACCGTTTTTAGTCATAGTTGACTTCGTCCAGGGACGAATTTTTGGACTCCTTGGCATTTCAGAAATTCAAGAAGGAATATTTGGCAGAAAGAAATTAGGAGTTCAAGGAATAGTTGCTGACCCAGCACTTCCTGCCATAATACGATTTTAACTAAGGTTCTCAAAGCCGCTTTATTTCTTCTGCTTCAAAGCTCTTTAAATTGTTATTGCTTTCTTTGTCTTATATTTTCGCATCCTGCACTGTGCGACATTACAGCTGTTGTCGTGACTTGCTGCAGCTACGAACCCTGAACAATTCATACGACTTGCACTTCGCAAAGGTGTCTTTCTTACCCGCCCGCAACAGACCACGTGCTTGCCGTTGTTATATGAAACAATCAAAAAAGCTGTTGCTTAAGTAACGTTTGTGTTACACGGTAGTCAATACAACCAGCCTCAACAGTTTACTCGAACCAACTGTTTTCTGTCAAGAGGAGCTTTGTGCGATCTTAAATAACCACCCATTTGTTGTTTGTCGATGGTTGCGAAATAAAAACTTTAACGCGTTAAAATAAAGTTTTGCCACATTTGGAAAAGGAAAACAAATATGAAATGCACGAATTTCCACCAGACGGAAGAACTCATTCGGATTTAAATGCATTTGCATTTTCAATTCCTTTTACCTATACTCTTGCCGTAAGCACGGGAAAAGATTGTGTTGTGGGTACCCGCAATAGCTAAGCATTTAAATCAAGGTTACCATGACTTCTAAGTTACAAAATGTAACATTGTTCCTTCCCATCCGGTTAAATCGTAACCTGCGATGTTACCGACCGCATGTGCAAATGTTTCAGCTTCCGAAGGAACGCTGCTATTCTTGCTACAGAAGTTCCTGCGCCAGATCGTCACCGTAATAAAACACTTTCATCTCAAATGTGCTGTCTCACTAGCCACATTACGACCAGAAACTTCTGTGCCTTTGCCGACTCCATCAATCTGATCACCAACACATTGCTTTTAATGAAATACCAACATCTATTTAATCAGCAAGCACATGTGCCTTCCCCGCAATCGTCCCTATGCTTTGTCATAACAGAAAAGGGAATTTAATAATTTGTGCCTTCGTGGCCCAATTAGTTTACATTTAGTAATTGCGTATGGTGATAAAGCTGAGCAAATACTAACGAGCGCGTTAAAATCTGTCAAGCAGTAGATGGATACATAGTAGACGTTCGGCAAGCGTTTTGATGCCATGGATTGTTTCTTGCGCGAAAAAAAATCATGCCACCGCTAGTTTTCCCAGTGCTGGCATTCTAACAGTTATGAAGGTACTGCTTATTAGCTCCACCTTCCGGAACAAGTATATGTTATTTTTCAATTACCCTGAAACGTAAGGTAATAGAAGTTGCCGTTGAAGCTGATACTCAGAGAATAAAGTAACAAAGCATTTTGGATACCTTTGAATTTCAGGGCCAATGAAAACACGGCTAACAAAAGGAATCAACGGCAGAAGACACACTCGCGATCAGGGTCAAATGGATGAAGAACAAACTTGTGTTACCTAGTTATCCCGTTGCCCTAGTGGAGGTGTCTTGTGGCACGCTTGGAAACGATGGTAGTTCTTCAAAGTAAGAGTTGATAAATTGTCTCTATACGTTGATTTTATTCCTAGTGCAAAATATTGCAAATGTTTGATTAAAGATTTAACGCTTGGGCCTAAATCTACAACAAATATTCCATACGTAGCAGCAAAACCTTTTCCAAATCAGAAAACATTTTACTGACAGGCGTTTTTCATTACTAAAAAGTGTTTTTTGCCACAAACATTTTACTGACAACACATGTTTGTTAAGCCTGGAGTGCACATCAACCAAGGAGTTTCAACCATTTTGTTCAGGGTCAGGCATCAATTGGCCTTCACCTCACAAAATAGACCTAACGTCAGTAACACCACCTGTGTTGTAATCCATGGGAAAATGCACTAATATTAAATCTGAAAATCAACATTTGGTATGACAAATAGATGTAAGGTTCAAGTTGGAATGTTAATGTTGTACAAAAAGATGACTTTCACATCAGCTCAAAAGAACACAAGAATTTACCTGCAAAAGCTAAACAATTTCTTCCTAGTTTTACAACATACTACTCAGTATTTTTCTAAAGCAATTATCAGAAAATAAAAATAAATCAAAACAGTGTAGTCTAATAATTTGCTGCACTCCTCAATGCACACAAAACACTTACAAATGTAACTTAATAAAATCGTTCTAGCAAGCTTCGTACCCTATGTTAAGTTGAAATTTTTTAGTGTGATTTGACCAATGGATATGCTGGTATGGAAACATTGTGAAAATTTTGATGTTATTGTTTAAATGGCAATATACAGACATTCTTAATGAAATGCTTTATGCTGCATGCACAGACATACATCAGCACTAACAATGTTTTCAGATTTTGTTCATCTATACTGCATTGTGAAAGGTTGTAAATGAACAGGATGGAACTTTATTTTCTTTTCTATTTTTCCTACATTGAGGATGAAACTAGAACATTATAAACAAAGCTACTTGTCAATGAAACAGTTTTTAAACATTGTAACAGATTTTTGTGGTATCCATTACAGTAATAACAACACCACAGAATGTTGAACTCGGTGATTCATGCATAAGCTGATAGAATATTTCAGTTGTTGTCCATACCACAAATTTGGTCATGTTGCACATTTCAATGATGATGGTTTTCACATTCATTGCATATTTGGCCACCACCTTCATCATCGGTGGCATTATTTTCTTTACCACCCACACCTTGAAAAGCTATCAATTAGAACAAAGTTACAGTTTTTTAATTTACTGTCACTAATCAATCATTTTATGTCATATGAAATGCTTGCGATATTTTGTGAATTCCTAACATTATTTTGATTCGAAGTAATTTAGCAATGAAGAAATTTTTTTCAGTACCTCATAGAATGACAAAAATTAAACAAGGTCACCACTTTTCAAGGTAACAAATTGATGTACTGGATCCAGGCAGAGATTTGATGACCTTTTTTAGACACAAGAGATTTAGATAAAAAAGCATGTTGCATGCACCAGTCTATTCATAGTGAAAAGCAATCACACGTGAGCAATACACACCAAAGATTTTCACCCTTGTCATGCCTGAAAATTCTTGTGTCACACAAAATATCTTGTCAATAACTGCCACAGTTTCTAGTCTGGCTTTGAACAGGCACCACTTTAGGTAAGTAAGTCTTCAAAAATGTAGTGGCCATATTACACGACACGTTAGCAAAGATGGAAGTACTGACTAATACAGTGTTTCCCAACCATTTTAGGCTTGCGGAAGCCAAAAAAAAGAAAATATGATTTGCGGCACCCACTGGCAAACGCATAGCAATTTGCTTTACAGTTTGATGACATTTTGAAAATGTATTTTTAATGATATATTGAAAAATACATTAGCTTGTGGCTCCCGTGAGTATCGTAAATGGCACCCTAGGGTGCCCTGGTTGGGAACCACTGGACTAATAATTCATAAGCTTGTTCACATTGCATTAGGTATATTTTTAAACATTTCATCACAAATTTTTTTTGCATTTTTAGTCTTTTCAACAGCACACCAATGTGTCTGCATTTAATGTACTGTTAACTATATATACAGAAAGTCAAATTAATTCAACATTATCCCCAGCAACCTTCTGCACAGCTGCTTTTCAAACAACCAAACGGTTTCAAATAGCCCACAAAAAATGTTCGTTACCGACTGTCAGAAGAAATCATATCTTGATATAATCAGTGTTCACTGACATCATGCAACATGATTTGCACTTCAGCAGTAAATGGTGTTTAAAAAAATATATGAAAGTCCTTTGAAAGGATGTACCCTGTTTCCCTGATAATAAGACCTAGCGTGATTTTTTAGGATGATTTTAACATAAGCCTTACCCTTAAAATAAGCCCTACTTGAGTGGCGACAACAAGATCTCCTAATCTCAAGCCAATCACATCATTTGACACAAACATTCATCATTTCCCCCCATTATGAGGACATTATTTTGTAACTTCATTTTTTTAAATATCAATAAGACATCCCCCGAAAATAAGCCCTATTGTAAATTTTGGAGTGAAAATTAATGTAAGCGCTGTAAAATTAATGTAAGCCTGAAAATTAATGTTATTATCAGGGAACACAGTAGCTCTTTTCTTTGCTCACAAGGAAGGTGTCTTAAGTGTTTCATTAATATTTGTCAATTTAAAATCTAGTTTCTTCATAAGGATCAGCCAAGGCACTTCATGACATTCAAAATATTTAACACTTGGTAGCAGGCCTTAGCACATTCTCTACATGACTTTCTACATAAATAACAGTACTGCCAATATTAGTTTAGACAATCGTACACAACATACAGTCTGCATTCAGAGTTTAGCTGCAATAAAATAGGATGAAGCTCAAAAATTTATTTCAGGTCAACTTATATTTTACATACCAAGCTTGGTCTAATTTATTCAAAGAATTCTAGCACCATGAAAAACAAAAAGAACAGCAAGTTACCGATTGCTTTCATTGTTTTTTGCTTTTTTACAACTATGCAGCACACCACTAGACTCTTCTGCTGGAGAACTAATTTCATCTGAAGATGATGATGGTGAAGAACCAACTTGAAAACGAACACCAACTTGATCTTTTTTCAGTGCTCCTTCCATTTCCAAACAAGAACAAGGTAAAGCCTGTTTTATAGCATTCACATCACATTTATTGGAAAAAATCAGTAGCCTATAAATTGTTGAGACAAAGCTGACCAAAATGCACAAACAAAAACCAACAAATAGATACATATTAATAATCATTAAATCAGTCATCATGATGAAGCTCAGCTTTGGTTTGTACGTCTTAATGTTTGGTGACTTCAAATCAAGTGTAACATTTTCTTTGATCACAATTCATTGTTAAAAACACAAGTTCACCAAAATGAAAGTTGTGAAATGATCAAGTATACTAGAAAGTGTGTGCCACAAAATTGGGTTGTTTTTCAGTCATAGACCGAAACGTTTTTGAAATTACCAAAAATAAATAAAGTAATTTCAGTCAGAATCACAGTTTGAAAATATCGACTAAAAAATACTTTTATGGCAAGTTTTACTACAACTGTGAGACAAATGACCAAAATGTTTCAGCAAAAATTACGGAAATGTTTCAGCAAAAAAAAAACAGCCACAAAACTAGTTCTTTAAATAACAGTTGTACTTCTTGAGTTATAGATATTTAGTATCATCATGCTTGAATGCATAATGAACTTAGCTTCTTAATGATTATGAAGAAAAACATCTCATATAATAAAATAACTCGTTAACCTTTTGCAACACATTTCAATTGCAACAATAATTAGAATTGAGGCAAAATGTCAGAAACCCATTTTGTGTGATGACACCATCACTAAGAAGAAAAATCAGTTCATGAAAATACACATGCACCACCATGCCATAGTAGTTTCCAATCACTTGATTCTTGAAACCAAGCATTAGACATGTCATAATTCCACAAAATACCTACTATAAAAAGAAAATCTATCAAATCTGGCTGCTACACGCACACTGACTTTACCGTTTTTAAATGGGGACATCTGCTAATTGGCTTTATCATGGTTTAAACTTATATGAAATCTGCAAAATCTGGCAGCACTGCTATGTGCTTACATCAAAAATTAAAAATATTGCTAATGGCTGCACTGATATGCACTTATAGATACAAGCATGATGAAGAATACCAATATTGCAAATAACAACACACACTATAGTGACTATACAAATAGTAATAGTTACAGTAGATCCTTTCTAAAAAGAAACTTAAATACTGTAGGCTACACCACAACAGCTAACCTGTTTAGTGTTTGCATAGACTTTTATGTTTATTTTCCGAAAACAGCACAGTCTACACTGCTTAAGACACTGTGCAATGTGCCCCAGTTTTCGAACTCGAAGTCTTGCCCAAAAAAGTAGTCTTTTGCCCTGTGGCGTCATTTAGACGGCAAAGCCGCTTGTATCTTCGAGCATGGGACCGTGGTAGACAAGAGAGGACCTTTGTACTGAGAAAAAAAAGTTCCATAATTCCAAGCCGACAGCAGTCACTGAGGTAGAGGTTGTAAAAAAATCCCAAACAATCTTTTTTCAATGCCAACACCATCAAAAAAGGCCAAAAAATGCCAAACTATGACGTACATGCCAAACACAATTTTTTCATGCCAAACCACTTCAAAAAAAGGCCGAATTTCTGGAGTTTGGCCTCAAAAATGCCAACCTGGCAACCCTGTGCAAGAATTCACCTCGCCATCTTCCAGAGTGATGACGTCATCAGCAAAGTCGCCTAATTATCAAGACAGTGAACCGGTCCATCCATCACCAAGGAGGAGGTCATATGGGCGAGAAAGAAAATGAAAGATGGCAAAGCTGCAGGCGCAGATGATATCACTACCGAAGGTTTAAA
>JGI24022J15233_10000883_pt1 | contig 22242 bp, 9 predicted proteins | sample Ectturendosymbi2_FD_15233 | JGI IMG/M metagenome (IMG submission 15233)
ATTTTCCAGGATTGAATTCACCAGTAGTCATGCATTTGTTGAATAATTTGGACAACCATTCTGACACAATGCAACTAGCTATTTTCAAAAATTAACGTTAGGTTAGGGTTAGGTTAGCTTTAGCTTAGGTTTAGGGTTATGTTAGCATTTGGTTAGAGTTAGTTTAGGGTTAAGGTTAGGGTTAGGTTTAGGGTTTATCTTTTAGGTTTACTTCATTTCTACCAAGCCTACTGCGCTCTCGTCTTGCGTTACTGTTGCGTCACAGGTGGCGTATTAAATTTAATAAGTTCTCAAATTCCAAGATCCACAGGCGTATCTATAGCCACTGCCTGCAATAAAACTGTTCCTTGTCGTAGATCACACGAATAAAGCACAGAAGAAACAGGTAATCACGTGCAGTTAGCTAGTTTTATTATAACAAAACATAGTTTACTTTTCAGGCTTTTGCTTTGGCCAAGCCATTATTTTCTCTTGTTTAGTCAAGAACACCTTAAGCATCATCCCAAAACTGTTCTTAAGCACATTATTCAACGGAGTGACACCAAGCGTGCAAATGTAATAAGCCAGGAAGCTGGTTTGCAGGGATGCTGGGATAACGGTGCAGCATGGCGAGCAGTAAAAAAATAGGACAATGGAAAATTATAAGAACAAACAAATTGTGACCAACATGTTCGTTTCTGTTGAGCTACAATCAATGTGCACCTCAAAACTAATAACATAAATAAATTTATTGCAACCACAATGCCGCATTGCCCTGAGCCAACCAAAGAGAGAGTTGAACTGACAACCATCAGCATACCAGCAATAGAGATTCCCCACATGACTGAATTCACTCTGTTGTCACTGATACAAATTCAATGTTAAATGTGGCATAATTGCCATGCCACAACCATTCTGAATTTTCTTGTTGCGCAAATACAGCTGCAATTAGCAATGAACTTAATTTGATTTTGATAAAACAAGAAATTGCCCTGATACTGTTATGAAAAAGGCATTTCCACCCTTGTTGCGCTCTTTTTCAAAGGGCAGGCTGGACAATGCCTCTGTCATTTTCCCGCATTCTAGCATCCCTGCTGGCTTATGTACTATATTATGAAGTGCTAAAAGTTAGGTGAGAATTACACACTGCTTTATGTAAAATCTAAGAAATTTTGGGAATTTTGAACTCATCTTCAGGGAATTTCTAGTCAAAATTTGTGGGAACCCTGCCTAGCGGTTTTTCACTAGATCTAGTGCTTTTTAGACTGACCTAGTGATCTTGTGGACTTTTCACTTTATCTAGTGATTTTTGCAAAGTATGTGTTTGAAGATCGGTTGTTTTTTGTAACTTTCCAGCCATGGATGATTTTAAATCCGTGAATGATTGATTACGTGAATCGTTGATTGAAGACTTGCAGTTGCACCAACTAAACGAGCAAGTGTTTCTAATTTGAGTTTCCTATTGTTTTCACTTTACATACATTTACCTGGTCGTTATTGCTGCAATGTTGGCCATGGTGGTGGTTTCATTTCTTTGCTGGCACACTGCAGTTGAAATTGATTAAATGTTAGATTCAATAGTCACAAAAAATAACAATACACTTTTGTTGCAAAAAAGCAATACACTTACACTAATAGGTTGATTAGTGTGAAATGCTCTGTGAGTGGTGTCATTTTCAGCTACTGAAAAAAACATGAAAATTTTGGTATGAGATTTTCCAGGCTTCAGCATAATCTATTTCAAAAAATTGTAAATTATGTAAAGGTTTTTGGCAATAGACTAAATAACGGAAACATTTCAAGCAAAACAGCAAGGCCTTGGCTACAGAACCGCCTGAGGATCTTCTTATCAAAACCTTATTCAACCGCCACCTGCGACATGACGGTAACACATGACGTGAGTGTAGTAGGCTTGGTAAGAATGTTTGTACTGAATGCAAAACATAAACCTTATCCTAACCCTTAAATATAACTCCTAACAGTTAACATAACGCCTAAACCTAAAACCCTGAATCTAAAGGAAGTGGCTGTGGAACCACCCATGGACCATCTTATTTCAAAACTTACTGCACCATACTGCCTTGCACGATGCAGTTCGAATAAAGCAGTCGTTTGTCACTCAAATGCTGTCTTTCTGGTAGTGTAACGGATAAGTTTCAAGTCTGCGATGCCAATGGTTGTGTTTTCGCCTCTCACCTTCACACCTTATGATTTCCTAATAATAACTGCTTGCACATTTCAATTCGTGGGACTAGTTTTTCTTTGCTTTTTTAAAAACTTCATAAACTTTTCTTTTAGGGGTTAGTGTTGGGGTTTGCGTTGAGTTAGGGTTAGATTAACGTTAGTGCTAGGGTTAGGTTTTAGGTTTGCCTTTTACGTTTAGCATGTTTCAACCAAGCCTACTCACTGCATTCTCGTGTGTTACTGTCATGTTACAGGAGGTGGTTGAATAACTTTTCAAATATGAAGATCCACAGGTGGTTCTGTAGCCACTGCCAAACCTAACCTGTAAACCTAAGGCAGTGGCTACAGAACCACCTGTTGATCTTTAAATTTGAAAACTTATTTGACCACTTCTTGTAGCGTGACAGTAAAGCATGAGGAGAATGCAGTAGACTTGGCAGAGACATAGTAATCGCAAAAGGTATACTTAACCTTAACCCTAACTATAGCCCAGTAACCCTAACCTAACACTAAGCCGAACCGAAAACCATTGGCACAACAGACTTTAAACGCAACCGCTATGACACCAATGCCGCTTGAATGACAAACTCAGAGTTTTATTCAAGAGTTTTATATATCATCCAAGGCAGTTCAATAGTCACTTCGAAACAGCAAACTTCCATGCAAATATTTGAATCAGGTGATTTTTTTCAGATCTAGTGAAATTTTTTTGTGAATCTCGTGATTTTTGCAGAGCAGCCTATGGCAGCACTGGCTGGTGCATAGTCAATGCTCAACTGCTGGAATGTATCACATGAACATGTTTTTTCATTTTGTAGTTATGCCAGTTAGTGGAAGGTTAACCGCCATGCTGTATCATGTTTTTAGCAGAATTCACAATTTGTTGTTTTTAGTGAAATGTGCAAGAAATAGCATGTGCCTTTAAAAAATGCAACAGCAGCAGTGCGGTTCAGCCAAACCTGCAGAAATGCAGTTTCTTTGGACAACCTTCTAGCACATTTGGCACTGGAGTTATGCCTGCGCAAAACACATGCCAACAGCACAATATTCACAAAAACCGCTTGAATTTAATTAACCCGGCAGTGAAAAGTGTTATGTGATTTCCTTTCCTTTTCAGGAACATTGTCTTCCTGTTAGTATTTTGTTACTGTACATAAGTGCCATGACTTGTCGGGTTAGATTTTAAGTTTATCATGAATATGTTGAAACAACCATTTGAATTAGAACTTGAGTTTACTAAGTTGTTTTCATATGTAAAGACACACGAGTGGATTTTACCTGAAGTTCAAGATGTGTTTGCTACAAGCAGCATACCGGATCATGAGTTAATGGAGCAAAAAAAATTGTTAAACAAGCTGAAAAGTTCCTTGAATGACTTTGACATTAAAATATGGAATAAACACACTCAGTTTGTGAACCCTGCTGGCAAGATATTGCAAGCTGTTCGACGAGATGTCAACCCTGAGCTGCCAACACAAGCTTGGTGCAAGTTCTATGAAATATTGTCTTACGCAGATGTTATTCCACACAGCTGCAAAAGTACCATTTTTGCTATGCATCTGTGTGAAGCTCCAGGTGGATTTATTTGTAGCTTGAACCATTATTTGAAATCACATCAACAATTCAGAGGTGTGAAGTTCCATTGGGTTGCAAATGCACTCAACCCATATTATGAAGGGAATTCTTTGGATCACTGCATTTTAGATGATCGACTCATCTGCAATACTTTGAGGTCTTGGTATTTTGGAAATGATAATACTGGTGACATTATGCAGCCTGATTTTATTGCTGGTTTGCAATCTCATTGTAATAATAACTTGAGTCAAAATTGTATTGACATTGTTACCGCTGATGGTAGTTTTAACTGCCAAAATCAACCAGCAGAACAAGAAACGGTTGTTGCTCATTTAAAGTACACTGAGATGTTCACTGCCTTGCATTTTCTTTGCCATGGTGGCACACTTGTGATGAAGATGTTTACATTGTTTGAACACCATTCTGTGTGCCTAATTTATCTCTTATGTTGCTGGTTTGATTCTGTTTCTGTTACCAAACCTGCATCAAGCAAAGCTGGCAATTCTGAAGTGTATATTGTTGCTCGGGGCTACTGCGGTCTTGGTAAGACAATGGAATACTTGAAAAAATTGAAAGAGTTCCATCCATTTCAAACTGTAATCAAAGAAAATTGTGCCATGATTCCTTGCACTTTAATTCCAAAGAGTTTCTTGAAGCAGCATGTGGAGTGCACTACAATGTTTGCTGCTCATCAGAAAGCTGCAATCAATCGAAACTTGTATTACTACTCTCACAGGTCAAGCAACGATACTGCAGCAATTAAAAATTTGCAGCATGTTTTTACACAGCAGTATTTTGATGTTTGTGAACTACGTAGATTACCTCGCAAATACTTCATTGCAAAATCACCTGTACTTAAGTCACATTTGAAGCAGATTCCTCGTTTAGAAGGTACTTTTGGTCAACGGATAACTCCTTTATCTGTGCCTTTTTCTGAAGCTGAAGGACAAAACAAGTGTGACCAAACAGCTATGGCATTCAGAGACATAAGTTTTATGCATATGCCGCCTAACTCTATTGATACTGCTCAGGTTTGCATTAAGTCAGGAAAAGAACTGAATGACATAAAGTCGTCATTATATTGCACAACGGATATTATTGTGAGATACATCTCTGCTGCTAGCACAGTCCAAAGTAGAAATTTGCTATCAGCCTTTACTTTCGAACAAGCTTGTACAACAAGTGACTTCCTGGCTAATAAATTGATAAAAGAGCTGTGCAGTTGCACTGGATCAGTAATTGAAATTGAGGTTATTCCTGGAGTGAATCAAATTGGCCAGCATTTCAAGAGTACTGTATTTTCAAACATGAGCTCGCAGCAGTATCATTCTGTGTCTTTGTCTGATGTGTCAAACAAATGTTGTACAGAGACGCACCCAATATTGATTGTTAGTTTTATGGTGCTGTCAGATTTCTCCAAGTGGCCTGAATTATCCCTGAGATCTTGTTGTTTGCAAGTGATCATGGCAGTAATTAAATCATTATGCAATCAGGATAGCTGCTTGCTTGTTTTACCTAGTGTGTTGACCAGACTTGTTGCTCATGCTTTGTGGTTTCTTTGCCAATATTTCTCAGAAATAATGCTTCAGCCAATTTCACTTCGCACATCACCGCCTGCTGTAATGTTTGTTGGCAAATCTTTTCATGCTAGAACAGAGTCCCAAACGTCTGTATTGCTTAATGTTATTCAGAGTGCACTTGAGAGGCTGGGTTGTGATGATGGCACAGATGCTCTGGAGTTGCTTCCTGCAACTAAGCTAGTTGTGGATGAAGGTAGAAAAGAAACAATTCATGAGCATTTTGCTACCCTGTTGAAGCATGCTAATGAATTTTGCTTTGAACAACTTACTGCGAAATTTGAAAACTTAATTAATGTATGACATTGAAAATGCATCTTTCAAACATTCATGAATGCTTTGTTTTGATGAGGCAATATTGCATATTTGCTATGAAGCTATAGATTCACATTAGATAGATGCTGTAAAGAAGTTTACTTTTGTTAAAGTGAAAAAGTAAAATACACATTTGCTTCTTTTTTCGATGAATTCAACAAAGTTGGCATTTTTCTGCCAAATTAATGAAAAGGTTCCTACTGAGTTGGGAAAAGTATGGAAAAATTTGGTGATTTTCTAACCTGGAAAAGCTGGAAAAAATTTTTTGGTCTGTTAGTATGGAAAGAGAAAATGATTTTCCACACTTGATCTTTTGACATACATTTTCATAGTATGTATTTTATTCAAGACTGACATAATTTTACTCATATCGTGTTAAATATTAAAGTGCCTGTATTTGACCTGCATCATTTGGAAGATTGAAGTGTAGAAAAAGCCTGGGAAAGGTCTTGAGAAAGTCTGGAAATTAATGTAACCCTGTTTAAACTTATCAATTGTCAATTAATAGTTTGATAGATTTTTGTTTTTCTGTAACACGTTGGGAGCTGGTGTACGATATACTCACACTTTGAGATCCTGCATTAGCCACTATTTTCGTGCCACTTTGCAACACCATAACTTGTCAGGCGATTGAGCTAGAGAGCTGTTCAAACCCTCAAAAATGTGGTAAGTCTTCTAGTTGGGATTTTTTAATGGAAAGTTTCGGATGTCGTTTTTTGTGGGATGAGTGAGGTAGGTTTCAAGCTTTTTTGGCCCATGTTACTGGGGCCTGGGCACCAACCCCAAGAGCCATTTTTTGATTGAAGTTTTTATTGGAAACTAGGCTATAATCTGAGTATTTTGGGTCTTTGATTGGCTTTTTAGCATTTCTGGTTCAAAAGTTACGGCCTAAAAACATAAAATTGATTAATTAATTCCCTTAAAAACTTCTGAAGCAGAAATGCTAGAAAGCCAAGCCAGGGCTCAAAAGACTTAGATTATAGCCTAGTTTCCAATACAAACTTTGAGTCAATAATTGGCTCTTCTGGTTGGGGCCCAGGGCTCAATGACATCGCCAAAAAGGCCTAAAACCTACCCTACACCAGCACCCACAAAAAAACTGACATCTGAAACTTGAAGTTGTTATGAACCAAGCTTAAGCTCCTAATAATAGTTGTTTTGAGCAGCAAAGCACAGTTGATCTTTCAATAAATTGTATACAAAAGGACTATTTTATTAAATCATTGACAGTTTCAAGTGTGTTAGAATTGCATGATGGAGTTGATTTCAATTTTTTTAAAAGATGTAAAATTAATGTCTTTTGTTTAAGTAGTAGGTACTAGGTCATTTTGGTAGTGCCATTTTAAAAGAGATTTATTGTCATTTATTTTATAAAAGACTAAACAATTCTATTTATCATATGAAACAGAATGCAAATTTGCTACTGACTTGTATTGCATTGTTACTCAAAACATGAAGAAAAAGCGATGATTTGAGCTGTGTTGGTCTCATAATTACTGTTTCACCCTGATTTTAGCTATTGAGCTTTAAATTCATAGGGGGAATTTGCTGCACTTACAGTATGTTGCTGCTCAGTTCATTGTATTTGTTGCACTCAGGTATTCACTGATGTTTTTAGTATAGCTTTTGAATGGGTAATTTCAATTGTGTCCATTGTATTTTACAAATCGTCCTTTTTGAATTAATTATGTGTACCAGGCCCATTGTTTTGACAATGTACAGGATCATGAGCCATCGTGGTGAAGTAGCTTAGATTTTGTTCATAAACTATTTGCTCCATTTCAATTTGTGAATAACTGCATTGTACAAAGTGTTATCCTGCAGAATGATTTGGTCCATTTAGTGGAATAGTGTAAATGGCTATTTTGCACTACCTCAGGGTTTTTTTAAGGAAAATGTTAGGTACCTGGCACCAGAAAAATTTTCCTACTAAATTTCATATAATTAGAGATGTGTTGAGCGTCATCGATAGGCCATGAATTTTCATTGATTCTAGAGACCTAAATTGGTCCCTGAAACACCTTAAAAAAACCCTGCACTAGCTATACACTGAATCATGTAAGAGAACATGTGAAATGAGTCTTTCATATTTGTAAACAATAGCTGTTTTGAAAAGTTTTTTACACAATGCTGCTGTTTTTATAGTTGCAGTTTTATTAAGGTATGGTGGAATAAACACATGTAATGAATGGTAGAATAACAAATGCTGTGTATCTTTGAATAGAACAGTTGCAGGTGGATTATGTTCATGATTAACTGGTTATATTGCATTTTAATTCAATGTGATAAATTCATTTATTACAAAGTTTTCTGCTCACTTAAAAGATAAAGTGCCATCAAGCAGTTCTTTATTGCTTTCAGTGCAGCAGTGAGTTTTTGGGTTTTGATCATACAGGTGTTCAAACAAAGTAATTCGGTATAATGTTGATGTTGGTCCACTGTATTGTAGGAAGTGTTAATAGTTGTAATTTTATTATGAACATCTCATTATGGATTGAAGTGCAATTTGCTGAATACGTAAATGTTGAGTTAGACGTAATGGATTAACACTGTAAAAATTCCAGTTCATTAACTGTATTTCTGATATGGAAGAATAAATTGTTTTTTGGCCAATATGATACCATAATGCGGCATTAATTTAAGTGTCAAAAGTTGTTATAAATTATGTACTGATACAATGCAGTGAATAACCTTTGCATTTGTTATGTATACATTCTGTGTGATTGTATGTCATCATGTGTTTTTTCAGTTTAACTCTGGCTTTACAGGGTTAATTAACTCTGTCAGAGATTTAGTGTTATGTTACATTGTTGTGTATCCAACGCCAACAAGAAATTCAACCTACGCAAAGGGAGTAGAAGAGTTGTTCTATGTCAGACTTTGCTTCCTCCCACATGCGGAAGCATGGTTGGACCAAAGGTTATAGCTGTTTTTTGTACGTCATTTTGCGTTTTGCAAAAAGCACAAGTTTTATGTTGCGTTACAGGTAAAGGCCTTGGCAAAAAAGAAAATGGCAGATCAGATCCAATTAAAGTGAAAATCAAGGCTGATACAGCAGGGGTAGGAAAGGCTTAAATAAATATTGTGACACTGATCTGCTTGTCTACATTTGTTTTCAATGTGAAGTGTTAAATCGTTTTTTTAACCAAGACATTGTGTAAATGAGTCGCTGCTGTATTTTTCGTCGTTTCTGATTGTTTTTGCAGTACAGTACATTGAACATAGATATTGATTGCTGCGAGATATTTTTATAGAAATGTGTAAGTTCGGTTGATTGCACATAGTGTAAGCAGATATCTGAATGTTCAAAACTTTGGTATGCGTTAAAGATTGGTCATGATCCAGGCAAGCAATTCACCTTCCACTGGTGGGAGCATGCGTTCGAGAAAGCCTGCAAAAATATCAAAGTCCACGAAACTGAGGTGAGCTAAACACTACAGACTTGTCTTGAGAAGAGAACAAATATCAGTGTGTGCGAATGCTTCCGTTAATTTCATGATAGTGCTGTGTTATCTCTTTATTGTTTTCCAATGGAATGATTTCCGAAGCACATGTGTTTTAAGCTGAACAATACACCACTCTATGATTCCTGCGCAGAATGGAATACATTTATCTTCCGAAAACAGTTTGTCCGAGACGAAGCTTTCGAAGACAATAGTTGACAGAAAAGCATTGTATGGTCGATTTATTAAGGTAAGTTGCAGATAATACGACCAGTGTTTTCAGACTTGCACTTTGCAAACTGATCAAAAGCGCCAATCAACTGCGTTTGGTTCGCTTCACAGCTTGTCACCGGAAGACCAGTCGAAATTAATTAAAGTTCTGCCATGATAATGAAAATACAGAAACAGACGGAAGAATTTCGGCTGTGATAGAATTTAAAGAGACTAACTGCTCTGATAAAATTCAGAGCCAGGGAAATCGTTAACTCCATTGACAGATTAAAGATTCACCTTTGACCGAAGTGTTGAGAACTCATAAGTCAAATCATGTGTAACGATAGAAGGCAAACGAAGTTGCCTTGTTTTTTGAATCTTTTGCCAGCTCTCCTTTGAATGCACTTGCTTTTCATACCAATTGTAAATGAAAATCCATGTGCAGTACACGACAACTGTGATGTATTTACTGGCAACCAGTATGTAATGTCGGAAAGGCCGTTTATCTTAGGGTCTCATCGACTTACTTCAACTAGGATTGGGTTCAAGTAAGCAATTGCTTAATTACCTACTTGAAAACCTTTACCTGTATAATTTTCCCCCTCTACATCTTAAAGTAATTTGTTTTTAGAAAAGCAAAGATCGTAGAAGCTACATTACATCTGCTACCAAACGCAGTATTGCACGTGGCGTGCATCAGCACGCATAAAACAAGCAATTAAGCAGAAATGAATTCGTGTCTGTACAATGTTGTTTCTTAGTGACAATTGTTGATTAATGTCGAGATTACGGTTGTGAGCTGGAGGCCCATTCCATTGGAATGATTTCTGGCAAACACGTGCGAATATATCTGAACAGTTCAGCAACCCGAAGCCATATCAGCACTTGCACAATGTTTGTGTCAAGTAATCGGAGAGAATCTACTCGAGCGTGGAAGTGTGTCTTAGTCAATGCTGGAAATGATTCTGTTGCAACGTGCAAACACTGTACTTCGACATTTAAAGCAAATCACTGCTTCTCTTACTTATCACCTCGAGAAGAAAGAACCAGTGCGGGTTTTCTTCATGACTGTAGCGCCATAGACCAAATTTTCACTATCCAGCAATTTTTCAAAAAATCTTGGGAGGATGCAAAATACGTCTGTGACACATGCTTAGTCGACCTCGAGAGAAAACATACGACCTGGTTCCTTGTGAAAAGCTTTGGGGAGTGTTCCGGGAGGACGGTGTTGAATGTCGCCTGTTACTGGCCGTCAAGTCTGTGCAAGTCCTGCTCAGATGTTTGTGTTCGAGTCGGCAGAGTTAAATCACAACCGCTCACCGTTGGTGTTGAACTCCGAAAAACCTGTGTGCTGTCACCACTCCTCTTTATAGTCTACATGAATTGGGATGACAGTTACCGCCGAGTTGACGAGGATGCCACTGTTCGAAGCTGCAGGATCAACCGTTTGATTTTTGCGCACGATTTGGTACTGCTTGCATCTTGCATTTTGAATGGGGTCTTCCACATACACTTGATCGGTTTTCTGCTGCGTGCGACCAAGTGGGGATAAAACGTAGCACTGAAAAGACCGAGGTATTATGTCTCTCCAGAAACCAAGGGCAGTTATGCCGGAAGTGAGCGACAATACGCTGCAGCAGGCTGAGGGGTTAAGCATTGGTGTGGTATTCACGAGTGACGGAAGTTAGAACAAGGAGATTGATACGCGGATTGGTGAAGCAAACGCAGTTTTGGATAAATTTTATCGCTCTGTGGTCGTAAAACGGGAGCTTTCAAACACCGCAAAGCTGTCACTTTTTAAATCGGTTTTTGTTCCGATCCTCACCTGCGGTAATGAATCTTGGGTAATGACCGAAAACATATTATCTCAAGTGCAAGCGGCAGAGATGAGATTCTTGCGAAGAGTCCACGGTGTGACACTTCGTGACAAAGTGCACAGCTGTGAAATTCGTAAAGTCCTGAATTTCGAGCCGCTTCTCCCCCGAATCGAGAGATCCCAGCTACGTTGGTTCGGCCACGTGTCCAGAATGTCCCAAGAAAGATTGGCGAGGCAAGTCCGGCTGTTTGCACCCACGCGAAAGCGGCCCAGAGGTTGTCCAAGGACCAGGTGGCGTGATTACATTTCCAACCTTGCACGGCTGAGGAGATTGTAGTTGACCATGAGTTCAAGTCATCCTAGGGCTGCAGCCCCGTGACCCTCCCCAGCAGGCATGGAAAGGAATGAACAAATGAGAAGGAAGAAGGCATCTGTCTGAGCATGGTTGCTGGCGTTGCGTCAAAAACAGTAACTTCAAAGACCAAAAACTGACTTCCGTTATTGTGCAGACCAAGCAGAGACCAAGCTGAAACTGTCCTCGCCAATTGCAGCCGACACATCGCCAATTGATAATCTTGAAAGATATATACATATATAAATAAAGAGGGTATGAAGACATCTCAAACGGTATGGGCTGCACACTTAATATCAAACCTTGAATATCGACTTCAGAGTCTTAAAATCCCAACAACACAAAACGCGATGAGGAAAATATTTCTTTCATATGCTCGAAAGGTCAAAGGTGACATAAAACAGGATTTGTTAAAACACTGGGTCATAGGATCGATTCCCACCCTCCCCAAATGAGTCACGTAAAAATCAACGGTATTATATTATATGCTGATCTACACCAGCGTGAGCCGTCAGTTCACTGCTTTGGCGTGATAAGAATAAGAAGCTGCCGTCACCACCAAAGCCAATGGCAACTTTCTGGGAATAGCGTGTGTTTGTTTCTGTTGTCTACGTATTTTCTTGAAGTCTTCAGTCTTTTACATCATTTCACTTGTTAGCTTTTGTTTGCAATTTATTAGACTGAAGATGCGCCACTGACGTGAAATCGATTTCGAAGCAAAGCACTTTGCGATCAGATTGCGTCACCCTTGTAGTATCTTGATGCGTCACCCTTGTAGTATCTTGATGCGTCACCCTTGTAGTATCTTGATGCGTCACCCTTGTAGTATCTTGATGCTGAATCTGTGAGAGTCGTGTTACGACAAAAATAATAGAAATGAGAAAGATTTTCAAGAGATGGATAATAATGTTCTGCACAATCTTGTTAGCAACACTATGGGATAAATTTGTCTGTATTTTTGGGCACTAAAACACGATAGAATTCACTGCTAAAGATGATGCGAAAGTTTCTCCAGATAAAGTCATATAGTGACGATGATGATGTACAGCAGGGGCCGCCAACCTATGTGAAACAGTGCTGCTTGTTGGGTACCAATTAACGCGAAGGGCTATTAATCTGATACACAATTCTAAACAAAATTTTGCTCAATTTGCCTTTATGTTATTATTAATTATATCATTCTATATGAAGATACCCATCATCTTAATGCTATTTTCAAAACAGGCCCGCGGGCGACCAACGTGGTCCTCGCGGGCAACCTCGTGCCCCGGGCACCATGTTGGTGACCCCTGATGTACAAGATCTCTCACAAAATAAATAAAAGCAGAAGAACTTGATGACATTCACTCTAAAACAGAGGATACGTCTCACAGATATCAAATCCAGTAAAGTATCTTTGCTCGCATTAAAAAGAACATGGCATTTTACGAAGCAACTGAAGGATTCCCTGAACTGCTTAGAAAATTGAAATTCTGCCTTGATTCTTTTCCACCTTCTTCAGTGAAATCTGAAAGATGCTTCAGGGTTGCTGGAACGTTAATATCAAGGCTTCGATCTTCGTTAAATGAAAAGATTGCAGAGAGTTTGTATCTTGTACGAAGTTGTTTTAAAAAATAACTATTTGCCGGTGATGATGTGATTTCATTTTTGCAAGGGTTTTAATTCCCTTGCAAGGTTTTAAGCGTGAAGGTCTTTTTTCCTGATTTGCTTGCTTTGCTTAAGTTAATTAACAATCTGCCAAAAATTAATTATTACCAAAAAAGTAATTCAATGCCACTTGAACCCAGTTCTTACTCATCTACAGAGCGGCGTCCTTGACAACGGTCGCGTCGTCAAGAGCGATTCTTGTGCTCCTGTAGCGACCCCAAGCGACGATGATAACGATCGTCCAACGAACAACAACCAGACACTGACGGACGACGCGCTGTTCAACGCTTGTGGAGGACGCACCGCTCACAAGTGTGTTGGCAGATTTGCTGTTTCTGAAGTAAAACCAGTCAGTGTCGCGGTTTTTCGTGCTTGGAGCGAGTTTTTTTTCGTTTTTTCAGCGCCTGAAGTGACAGCGCAATGGTAACAGTGAGAACCCGGTCGTGGATATACGTAGATGTGTGGTGACGTGGCTGTTGCCGTTGATGACGCAATCAAAACAGCACTTAAGGGCTGAGCAGTGTTCCTAAGTGGAGGGGTTGCATGGGCGGACTATTGCCCCTAGAAAAAGGCCTGACCAAGTTTTGGCAGGTGAAGGCGAGAATGGCCTAAAACCACTACACCAGCTTTGTTTGCTGGAAGCAACCTTCCGTAACAACTCCGCAGAACTATTTGCTGATGAAGCCTGTAATCTTGACGCCGTATTCAATACCATCATGCCAAGGGTTTGTTGAGCAATTGTGACGTAGCAGGTAAAGAACGGGTATCTTTCCATCGCTGACTAAACACAGTGTTTTTTAATACTGACTCGTGTACCCGACCGTTACTGACTCGTGCACCCGACCGTTACTGCCTCCTGTGCTCGACCGTTGCTGGCTCTTCGAAAAACAAAAGATGTGTAGAATAATTGCAAACTGATCCAGTAGTCTTTGTTTTGGATTTGGTGATTGTTTACTAGCGAACACTACAAGCAACAGTCTCACCAAGAAAGCGAAGATTTGTTTTTGAGTTACTCGTTTTCAATAAAAGACGACAAAGTTTATGTTCACTTGGATTTAACATTCACTGTGCAGTTTTTTACCTTTCTTGAAGTGGGGCACCAAACGTGTCTTCTTTACCTGCAGGGGGGCCAGACACGGCCTTCGTTTGAGCGGGAAACTGGCCAGGCTGGCCCAGCAAGAGAGCTCAACAGAACAGGTGACGCTCTACCGTAGATAGTACTTTAGCCATGCGCTAGGCTTTTTCAACAAGTTTATGGCAACGTGGCCGCAGAAGGTAGTTATGTGAAACTTTAGTTTATTGTTAAGTTAGCCTTACGGTTGAATTTATTCGAAGAAAATCGTGAAGCAATCGCCTACATGCTGCTGTGTTGTGAAATTGTGATAGGTTTCGAATTCATTGTTTACTTAACAAGTCTTATTTCGTAGCGTGCTATTAAGTTTCTAATATTGGATATATTTCTTTGAAACAAACATTCAATTTGAGGGAAAAAGCGAGGGCTATTAAAGTTAGTTTTTTTGCAATTTGAGACGCCATGGATACCAGTGTTGGTAGTAGTTCCTCCGACTATTCTTGATAATTTGTGCGACATGATTTTTACTACACGCGCGTGAATGCGACTTCGCTGTTCAGGGTTCTCCCCCAGTCGTCGCCGACAAAGCGAAACCGGATGTGACGAGCGCCGGTGACGTCACACGTAAACCAGCGAAGAAGCTGAAGAAGAAGAAAAAGAAGAAGGGCGTCGAAAACCGATGCAACGATGCGGCAGCGGAACAGTTGGGTGCGGGTGACGTGGAGAAGTCTCGCGGTGGACACAAGAAGAAGAAAAAGAAACGTTCTCTGGATGGAGTAGAAAATATAATGTCGCCTGTTAAGCGCAAGAGACAAAAAAATTTAACTAGAAACACTGGAGACACTTGATCTGATGGTTTATTATTAAACTGTAAATGTAGTTTTCAAGAAAGCGGAAAACGTTTTGATGAAATACGAAGTGGTTTCTGGTGCACACCGGACTTTTTCGAGCAGAAATTTTCGGCGGAATTAACCATAACATAACTAGAAAAACCACTGTTTTTACTGAAAAGTTAAAATGGTATGCACATTTTGACCTTGTTTTGCCAAGTAAGCAATTTTCAACGTTACCCAAAGGAAAAAATACGAAATACTCGAAAAAAATTGCCCCAACTTATTTCTTCCTCGAAATGAAGTTGTGCGATCGAAATTGTGAATCAGAAAAACTTTAATTCTTTTGCGTCACCAAGACACAGACAAAAGTAAATAGCTGTGCAATGAATGGCGAATAAGGCACCGCAACGGAAGTGATGAGAACGAAACAAAAAGTGGCGATGGTCGGACCGTGCGTGGATTAAGCGCAGGCGTACTCGGCAGGACGACGTCTGCCATGCAGCGTTTTGCAGTGACTGTGATGACTGCGTTATAAGAGAAAGTCTTTGCCATATGTTGCAGGATCCTAGCTTAAGGTTGTGTGCTTGGCAGAAACACATCAGTGTTTTGATTTATGCTTTTTTGCCTTGGCTGGAAGTTGTCAAAAAAACTTTGAATCATTTTAAGTGGTAGGAGGGGGGGAGACTTACACTGGAACTGCCCCGCCGCGCTTCTACTCAACAACTGCGCGTTTTTCACTCTTTGCTACAAGTTGGTTTTATCTTCATTAAAACTTCACGAAATGTAAAAGAAGTACGAATTGCCCTAACGGAAAATTAGTCTGTATTATGGTTTTACCTTTTTTTTGTACTTCATTAACTTTCAAAAGATCGTATCGTGTATTTGTTTCAGATTTTGTTGCAGTTTTCGGTTACATTTTAACCTGTAGGAAAATTTTTTACCATATTGATATTTTCTTGCCCTGTTCGTCACGTATGCATTGAGGTTTTTGATCAAACCTGCAAATCTTTTCTCTGGAACAGGTGGTGAAGTTGATGTGTGGTATCGATTCCAGATACATTCGAAGATTATTATTTTGCTAAATGCCATCTTCAATCCGGATTAGACTTTATGTCCAGCATCGCCACTGGCGGTGCTCAAGAGCCCAACTCGAAAGAAATAATTAGATGTTGTTCTTCAAATATCGTTTCTGTAGCAACGGTGCATAGGAGACGACTGCAAGCTCCTGCCGTGGCAGCTGTACGTCCGCATCCAGCTAATATTTATTTGCATTTCGCTACGTGACCGTCATCCTTTGTTGCCACTGAAAGCAGCTAATGGCTAACCCCCCCCAAGGTCTTGAGCAGCCAACGAGCGGTTTTTGTTGTTGCTAGGAGACACCGCGCGATCTGTCCTCTTGTAACTGTCGCTCAGGTGGGGTCTATGTGAAAGGGCAGTTGTTGATTTCGAAACACAAGTTTGCTGAGTTTGCAGGCCGGTAGGCCTTTGATTGTCTCGCCTTTCTGCTGTGTTCGCGATGGCTGGATTGTCGCAGAGATGCTGGCAAGGGTTTTGTGACCTCAACATCCGGATGACGGAACTGCAAACGTTCAAACAGCCATACCAGTGTTGCTAGTAAGTCTGGGACGAAGCATTCGTTATGTTGTGCCAAGCACTGAGCCAAACACTGACAGCAGATGCGAAATTCTATGTGTTTGCACTGTGTTGTGCGTACTGCTGTGTCGCGTGCACGATCGGAAGGTGCCGACTGCGCGAGCAAATCCTTTACCATGATTCCGTATCCTTGACACTTGCAACATCGGCAGCAACTTTACCGAACCCACAAACGGTTGTTGTCGCCAGCCGTTTTTTTGCGGGGGTTCAACTGTGATATTTCTCGTCTCAGCAATCTCTCTACTTCTTAAGTTCTTACTTAATTGAGGTCATATTTTGCTGGAAAATTATTCTAAACAACTCCATCGTGATGCGTCTTGCTATCCAACTCATTACGCCGCTCATTTCCCTGCACCCTACGTGCAGTATTTATGGCTTACTACACCGATGTAGTCGCGGATTGAAAGGTTACAAGCTACTGCTTTTTTATTTTTTTCAAAATCATCCGACAGCTGTTGCACCCTTCGGCCATGCATCCACTGGTCACACGCTGCAATTTTTTCTTGGCTACTTCCAGGCGTTATGTTTTTCGCGTTTTATGTGACAAATGGAACATTTGCTGCTGAAGTTGCTCGGAAGATTTTCTTTCTTCAGGGGTGTAACGAGAGGGTCAACGCGGGGCACAATTCCCCGGGCGCCGAAAAGTCCCAACAATATCACAAGTGCCTTCTTCAACACAGTACATTTGCTTCCGAAATACCTCAGTTTCGAACATGGGGGCGCCAAACTTGCTTCTTGCCCCGGGCGCCATCTGACGTCGTTTCACCCCTGACTTTCTTACAAGCAAAATTACCCTGTGTCCCAGTCAGTCGGTGCATTTTTTAACTTATCAATCCACATACTGGCGACACCGTACGTAACAATGCTATTTCTGTTTGGTGCTTTATTCGCTGGAAAAAATAAAACGAAAAAGGCTCTTGGAACAATCATGCACGTTCTCATGGCCAACCTCTCCTTGTTTTGGACTGCATCAAGTTACCACCACCCAATTATGACGTGTCGCTCATGCAATTATTACGTATCGCTGACGCTCGTTCCGCAAACTGCTCGTTGAAGCCGATCGTAGTTGGAGCGTGACGCAAACGTGCGGCGATTTACTTTAAACCTGACTCGAGCTCACAGCACGAGGAGAACATACCGTAGCATCACATGGGATTAACGCGGTCGAAGCGAAACATGTTCCTCGTTTTTGAACATCGATTTTATTTCGAATGGGACGAAGAACGACCACACTGAAAAACGATCCACAAACACTCTGTATCTCCACTCCCTGGGTTGATCGGTTTGCTGTCTAGGTCAAAAGAACGTTTTTGCAACTTACTGCAGGGGGTCAGTCCCCCCTGTAGGTGTACGTTGCGCGACTGGATGCCAACTTCTTGAACGTTCGTTAGAAATGAGGCACCCTGTTTGTGTTATTCAAAGTTTTTAGTGTAACACTGATGTACATAGCGGCATACTTCGGGAAACTCGAATAATAATAATTTGTAAATAAGAAATGCTCTCCGCCGGCATGCTGCGAACAAGCCAGTCAAAACCACGTTTCTGTTGTTCTGTACCCGTTCAAGAGAAAGAAGACCACACGAAGGTCACGGCACAATATCCACAGTAAAACAGCGATAGTACGGGTGGCACGTATATCAACTAGAAACAAGCGCGAGAACAAATGGCGATACGCACCTTCATGCAGGGTGCACCAGCAGCGATGGAATAAAATTGCTTGTAATAGAGGAAGACAGACATAAGTTACTTGTTGAAACAAACCTTATGTAAAAGTTGCAAGTTCTGGCATGTATTGCGAGATTTTATGATTGTGTTTGGAATCACGATCTGGCGGAAACAATTTTCTGGCAGTCGATGGCTTTTACGCAATCAAATTTTGCTAATTTAACGCCTTGTAAGAACTTTCGGCAGCATTCCGTCCACAACCATGACACATTAATGTGATGGAGCATTTCTAAATTATTTTTTTCGGTCGCAGTCACTTAAAAACCTTGTTTATGCAATCGTTAGAAATGAGGTTATTTCACTACAAATGCTAGGACAGTCGACTTGGTGTGTCGCATGCAAACGCAGTGCTGCTCCACGAGACCATCGTGGAAAACGATTGGAACTCCTTAAAGATTGCATGCTTTTCAGACAGTGTGTTGACAAGCAGGTCGGTTCTTTTTCGTTCATGGGCAGTTTGCGCAGGAACTTCACACCATAGGCGTAGCCAGGGGTTCCCTCCCCCCAAATTTTTAGAACATGTAGTCATTTTGTGCTTTGAGAGGCGGTTTCCCAAACAAAATATTGTTATTTGCCAAAAACCAAACACTTTGGGCCCCCAAATGTTTGGGCTGGCTACGCTAGTGCTTCACGCAGAAACTCAATTGCTACAAAATCAATTTGGCGACTGGCTTGCGTGAGCTACTTGCGAGGTTTACGCGTGCAAGCAGAACGCAAAAGTTTCGACAAATGCGCGTATTTCTGAAGTTATGTTGGTTAACCTATCATATCTAATGAGGCAAGTAGTTATAAAGAAAACTGCTTGTCAATTTCTACCGTTAGAGATGGTGTCATACAGCACTAAGAACTACAGCGCATCAGTTAAATCTACTCGTAAATTAATACCCAAGCTTTTTATAATATTTTTCACGTTAATAGAATGGAAAAAATAAGAAATGGCCCAGTGCACTTCCAATTTTTTTTACCTCAGAGCAATGACATTAAAAATCGCTCTTTACGTAGTGTTTCAATACCAAGTTTACAAAGGTACCGATGTTCACGTGCTGAACATAGTGACAATATCAGATTTTAACTATTATAGTTCTATTTCATTCGTCTGGCAGCTGAAAATTCAGCTTTGTCATAGCAACTCTCAAAAGCAGGAGTCAAATTCTAGAGAAGAGATGGTACACAGTACCGAAATAACTTTACGTAATACCTCAAGCATACGCAATTTGCCAAGTTTATACTTGTTTGGCAAAGCTCTTGTGAGGTTTACTTCACGCAGTGACAAATTCCACGTGGTATATCTGCACCTTTGCAAACCATGCTAAGTAAAGTTAGTGACCACAGGCGCTGCGAGGGGTTTCGTGCCTGGATCACGAACAATTCTTTAAATATAAATTTTTTTATAATGCACAGGAATTTCGCAGCTCAACGGAGTGTTTTTCGTTTGTGGATGTTAATTTGCGGGATTTAGTTTTCAGTGACAGTCAGAAATAGTTCGAACTGAACCTGCCAGACGATCCCTAAATAGCAGAAGCACATTCTTAGTAAAACTTGATTCAGCAATCCACATCCTCTGGGAGCGTGACACAACAGCTGGGAAAGTGTCATTTGAAATCAGGCGCTCACTTATCAAACCGCTTCAGTGAACGATCTATGGGCATTAGCTGTCATTGCACTAACTTTTCGACATACGCGGCAAGCCTGAGTAGCTTGGACAATTTCAAGGCACCGATCAGCTTGTCAATGGTCGCCTGCTGACCGTTGCTTCTCAACCACATGCGTAACATAAAATTTCGCTGCTGTGCTTCGTCGTCAGGAAATCGCGCCTTGATGTGATCTGCGACACGGTTCGCTGCGCGCCTGTCACGGCGCATTGTGACGACACCAGGCTTCCCAGCCGAAGTTGACGATGCAGACGACGTGCTGGAAGAATCGTCGCTGTCTGTCAGTTCCTTCTGAACCCTTGAAACATCGCCTGGTTTGCATGCTTTTATATCGGGCAAGGCAAATTGTACGTGGTCAGGCCAGACCAGGTGGTAGCATAGCACGGACCAGTGGACGTTGGTTTCTTCCCATCGTTCTTCGACAAGAGCAAATGCCTCCCGCAAGTCTGAAAAATCATAATGGTTGACCTCGAGTTTTCTGCGTTTTTTCGATAAATTTAAATCAAACTCAAGCACAGCATCAAGCCAAAAATATGTTCAAGCAACTGAAAAGTTTATCATAACTGTACAGTGTACTCCCACTACCGCGGGTACGGTGTGCTATTACTGGGGCGAAGGACCACCTCAGATAGCAACAATACGATAAGAGTTGGTTTGAGGCTTGCATAGTTGTTGACAGAAGGTTCGAGTCACTGATTGCTGCTGTCTCGGTAAATACAAAGCGATTATGAAGGGCTTACGCTCTTTTCAACTTAGTGTATCTTGACACTGAACAATAGCTGGTGGGGTACTGTACAACACGCCCGTCCGTACACGGCTTTTCCCAAAATTGTCGAATTCACATAGACAGGTTGGCAAGACAATATAGTAAGGATAATACGCTTTATGAAGTTCTGATCTTATTATCAAGTTCCTGGACAAGGTTGAAAAACTCCTATAAAAGACCAGGCTGGCGATGTGTCTGATATGCTGTCTGTCAACACAGATGTGATCAGGTTGTCAGAGCATATGGAATGTGTAAACATTTCATCACTTGGCTGGGACTATTTCTGTAGTTCCTAAGTACGAGACGTCACTCAGACTGCAGTTGAGCCCCAATAAATACGCATCTTTCAAAAAAATTCCTTTCCCCTGGCCTGGGGTCGTAGGAAGTCCTGAACCTAAAGTTGCTTGAGTCTTGTCGGTACCCAAAATCAGGGGTGGGCAATCAATTTGGCTCGGGGGCCACTTTGAGAAGGCCTTACTTAGCGTAGGGCCATACCTTCTATTGCAGTGTCTCTCAAACTTTTTCGGTTCGTGACACCTTTTGTATTTTTACATACCTTGTGACCCCTTCCTACCATGTTTTTAATGCCGGAACATATGACATTACAACCATTATGATTACAACAAAATGCTGTTCTAGAAAAGTGTAACAAACTACCACAACATTTTTTACCACAAAAATTGTCCGTATGGCCAACTTCGAAATTCGTGGTTGAGTGCTTGACAGTGCTAACCTTTTATCATGCTCGACTATACTTTGATTTCGTGCCTCCGTTTTGACGTGAGCTAGAGCTGAGAAACCACTCTCGCAGAGATATACTGTGGCAACGAAAGCAATATTCGGAAAACCAGTTCAGACCGTTGTGGATATAATTCACGCACAGCTCACCAGTACCGTGAAAATGGCATTTCATGAAAAATATCACGTGCTGATGAATTATTCCGAAGATCACAAAATTGGTCCTGTACTTCATCAAAGTATTGGCTATAACCAGAGAGGTAAAGAACTGATTTCGTGAAAATGCATCTTCCTTCTTGAGTTCAGAGAAATATCATTGGCACTCTATTTGAAGAGATTGAAGGTGGTCTGTTATAGATGTCTTCAAATTCTTAGCAAGTTCGTCCGTTTTTCAACAACATTTGACAATTTCTCAAGCATAACAACGTTCCTTGCATTACTTTACGAAGTCAGTTTTGCAACTTCGAATAAAATTCTTGTAGATTCGTCGCGAAGCTGGACGATGTTTGTAACCTTTCCTTTTAGCTTTAAACCTTTGAAAAATTTCAGCCAAATAAGCAAGACTTTTCAACCGAATCTGGTCACCAATGCAAGACAACACGTCGTTTGCTTTCAGTTCTGAGAATAACTTTATTTCATCTTTCATCACAAAACGTGGCTTAGAATGTTTCCTTTCGATAGCCAGCGTACAGATTTGTCGAA
>JGI24022J15233_10000884_pt1 | contig 22235 bp, 15 predicted proteins | sample Ectturendosymbi2_FD_15233 | JGI IMG/M metagenome (IMG submission 15233)
GATTACGATTACCCCATGTCTGGACGCCAGTTCAGGTTCTGGACGAGGGAACTGAGACTTCTTGATAATACTTGTGGAGAATATGTGTTTCCGTATATCAGAAATAAAAAGCGCCCTTTCATTGTGATTTAAATCTGCTTCCGCTGCATACGCACCAACTGCTGCATACGCACCAACTGCTGCATACGCACCAACTGATTATGATTCTCAGAATCTAAGGCTGATACTTTTCTCGGAAGCAAGTGTTAAAATGATTCTCAAAAATTTCCTGGCCATGGACGTAGGCCTATGCTTTTTGTCCCACAGTCCATCACAAGATTCGGTATCTCACCAACCTGCAATAGTGCAATGCACTCAGGGCATCAACCAGGTCGACAACCGGGCAATTCCCCCCAGAAAATATTGCCATTTTTCTACCTGACAATGCTTGTATGTTGATAAAGACTGGCATCGCTTATGCAAGACATTCTCGAAAGAATAAAACTTAGTACAGTGTAAGCATTTCCAAGGATTAAGGTAGCGTGAGTGAGCAAGAATGATTGCGTCGATATCAAACGGGTTTAACGCGCAGTACTTTGCACTCTTCTGTCAACATGCGTGGATCGCTTTGTAAGAAATGTATACTGAATAGGTAGTTTGTATCGTTTTGTCTGCTTTCCAGTTGTTCCACCCTAGCACAACTGTTTTTATGGTCAACAGTAACGCTAAGCTCATTCGTAGATAAAGCGTTCATGCTGTTCGGTATTGATTAGTGCACTAAGCGCAAGCAGAATAACGCGGTAGCTTGAAACAAATAAGTGCGTTATCGTTTCATTCCACGCTTTAGTGCACTTGTGAGTAGTAGCTAGAAGCGAAAGTGCCCCAACACAAAGCTTCAGTTTTTGTGTTATAAAACTCTCTTTAGAAGTGCAGCAGTTGGATACTTTTATCTACTCTTACATTATACTACCTAGTAAAATACTAAAAACCAAGGCCTTTTGCAAAAGACAAAAACAAATACGTTCCTCAGAACTAGAATGATGCAATATTGCATGCGTCTAGCTAGCCTGGTGCTATAATATCAAGTAAGTACTCTCCAAAACGGGGTAAGCAAAGAATCTATCAGGACACTTTTAGGAGGAAATCGATTTTACGCATCCTCATTCGTGAAATTTGCAAGCAAAGCTTACGGATAAAAACCTGGAAGGCTAAAGGAAGAGCGGAGAAAGTAAAAAAAGGTCAAGACCAAAATGAATAAATCAGGACACGACCTCAGAAACCAAAACATCTAACTGACTGACACCAAGAACACAAACCGCGTTTTCAGTTGACTGCGAAACTGAGTCAAGTGCAAAGGAAACAGATTTGCTGCTACAGCTTAAATCTGACCTAGTTGTGCTTTTCACCGGGCATAAAGCAGCATTTTGTTTATTTGCATAAAGCAACACGAAAACAGTTGTTCGAGGGAATGCAGGGATGAGGAATACACCATTCAAAGACCCTGTAAGCCATTGTAGTGACTTTCATGAAATTTCAGCAACAACTCGCCGACGGATTGCGTTAGCTGCAGTGTCAGTGAAGACATCACAATATTCAGAATAAACGTGCGAAAGAGAACAGCTCCATTTGAATAAAAATAAATAAAATTCAGAAAATCTTACGTTTGAAAATTCGTGTGGCAGGTTGACATCGCTATGACGTACTGTGACGTCTGAATAATTTTGTACCTGGTTTTTGTTAAAAGCACACAAAAATCGGTATTTTATGATGTCTTCGTTGATCTCTAGCCCAATCTCTCGGCGATTTATGGCCGAAATTTATTCAAAAACCTAAAATGTAGGGCTCTAGCACTCTGTTGCATAATATTTAATCCAGAAATTTTCAGGCATTTGATAACTAAGATTAATTTTAATTGTATCGTTTGTCAAAGGACCAATTGCATTGATTTGTAGCGATCTATTCTTTTGCTTCAAAGCCTCCATTTTATCTGGCATGACCACAGGTTTGTCCTCCAAAAATTAGTGCGAACTGATTTATTCTTATTCTATGTTTTGCGTAACTTTGTTTTTACCAGACTCTTTGAACATCTTCTTTCATGTGTGCAAAGAATCTGCGTTTTCAACTTTCTTTTTTTAGTTATTTTCAATGACATTTCACTCATACAAGAAATAACCGGGAGTTTATTGATTACACGGGCATTGCATTTCTAATAGCATTTGGATGTCTACACTATGACAGCAAATACTTGAAAATGCAAGTTACATTTTATCAAAAACGTGAATTCTGCACAACATAACGATACAAATTCAGAGTAACCCCCTATTTGGTTCACAAGGTATTTTTCACTTGCATTCATCGATCATNATTTTTTTTCCTAAAGCACATTTCTTTTTCCTAAAGCACATTTCTTTTTCCTAAAGCACATTTCTTTTTCCTAAAGCACATTTTTTTCCTAAAGCACATTTCTTTTTCCTAAAGCACATTTCTTTTTCCAAAAGCACATTTTTTTTCCTAAAGCACATTTCTTTTTCCTAAAGCACATTTCTTTTTCCTAAAGCACATTTTCCCAAATTGTCTCTGAGTCAGAAAAAATTATCCAATCGTTGAAATTTCACTTTGCTGCGATATTTAAAAAAAATAATTTTACTAGGATGGCCTTTGTGATGAAGAGAACGCCAAGCTTTTTCTTTCTTAAGGCGTTGATTTGCTGGTAAATCTGATAGATTCTCTTGCGCAAAGCTCAGCGCAAAGTATTGTGCTTCAACAGGGCATTCTTTAGAAAATCAGCCAACACCTTGGCGATATTTATTCGCATTTTGAAAATAAATTTTACTTCAGTATATCTAATTGACTATTGTTACATCCAAAAACTCACATTTACGGCAGACATTTCATTTTTGTTTTGAATATACCTTTAACTATACGCTATGTATGCTTGTTCTTACGTCATTACTGACAAGAAAAACAACTGGAGTTCACAGAAATCAACATATATTTCATAAATTTTTACAAACTTTAACGTTTTTGGATACAATCCCAGTCCGTAGCAGTAATGTGTTATTTTAACATGTTTTACAATCTTTCAAGCTTGATATGAATTCCATTGTTGCTTCGAAGGGTCAGTTTCAATTCCATTTCAGGAGCTAATGTTTCGTCATCCAAGTACAGTCGATATCTTCGCAGTGTTTGGGCCAGAACAGTTTTGATTTCGTTCAAGGCAAAGTTTTGACCAATACAGTTTCTGAAACAAGACTATTAGAGAAGATTCTGCCAGAAATTTCTCGTTTAACCTTCTGAGAAAATATCTTGCTTCGGACTCACTGCTTTTCTGCATTGACTACCAAATTTTCTAAAGACTAATCATCAAAACCTAAATTTTCGGTTTTATTTAAAGCAAGGAAAGAAATTGTTACATTTTACAAGTTGTGATTTATTTTGCCTTGTCCGTGGATTTAGTTGACTTTATTTTTTCTGCACTCGAATTGCAGGCTGCATTTTTATGGTTTATAGAACGAAGCAAAATTATAAACTAACGACAAAAGTTGCTTGTCTCACCGAAGGAAGAACAGAAAAATATCACGCCAGTTTACTGCATATCAACTAAACAAATACATACAACGAACTTCTCTAAGAATACTATTTATAAAAATTTTCAGCAAACATGCAAATTCAAGCAAGCCTTTGTTTACTACACTTCATATAACGATTGGTGCTCTAAAAAAAACTCAACAATTAATTATCTTTGCACTGGTGATAGAAGCTGGTAATTTCACTGATATCTCGTTTAACTTTGTAAAAATGCATTGTATCGACATGTTTATTTCCAGGAAATAATACATTATCGTTTGGTTAAAATCTAGCAAACAAAACATTTTGCATCACAAACTCAAAACACATTCGATTCTCCCAGGCATTTTTATCAATCTTAAATATCACCTCGATCCCCCTGAAAATGGCAGGTAAGTGTGGGGTGGTCTCTTTGCAATATTGTCTTTCGTAAAGCGTTCTGGGTCAAATTTCTGGAAAAATACGGAAAGACAGTTCAGAAATAATATTTTCTCATTTTCAGTACTTGTAGTAATGAAATACCAAAAACGTAACTAACGTTGAGCAGACCCGTGGACACGGGGGCATTTGGGGGCAGCTCCCCCCCAACTTTTTGTGTCCCCCTAAATTTTGTTGTGTCCACAAAAATTTAGTTGAATTATATAATGAAAACAAAAATCTAGCCACCCCAAAATGTGTTTTGCCCTCCCAAATCTCAAAAATCTTGCTACGGGTCTGACGTTGAGTTTGATATAAATAAGCCTATTGCTTTTATTTAAATATATCCAAAGCATTTGCTAACCAGTGATAAGCCATTGTTGCGATTGTAAAGCCCGAGCGGCATGTACGCAAAGCTTCGCACTGTGGCAGCAAGCAACAATAGAGTTCACACGCCTCAATCACTCTATTATTGCTTCTTCGCGCCACATATACACGGCGTTGTTCTACGCGCACATTCTGTTCGTGGTGAACCACGCCTTCAGCGCAACGCCAGAGGAGAGGTTGCAACAAAATCCCCACCTTTTTACAGCGAACCGCACCGATCGAGCGCTCTTTTTGTGAAGGTTTCACACGGCACGACCTTCACACCCTGGTCACAGCACCACTTTGTTGCGATCGAAAAGCCCGAGCGGCATGTCCGCAAAGCTTCGCACTGTGGCAGGAAGCAACAATAGAGTTCACACGCCGCGATCGCTCTATTATTGCTTGTTCGCGCCACATACATATATAGCCTATGGTGTTGTTCTTGGCTCACATTCCGTTCGTGGTGAATCACACATTCAGCGGAGAGGTTGCAACACCATCATTATTGTGAAAGCTATAGAGCCGCATGTGTCAGTATTAAAATATGAACTATATTTTGTACTTTTGTAAATATTCAACGAGTATACGTGAAACTTTTGCACCAGCTGCAATGTAAGCAAAATATCAAAACACCTGAGGATCTTTCCATAATAACTCGTGACGGTGCATAGTAAATATGTTCAGCACAACGTGAGTGCCCTTAGGTACAACCAAGTCTTTTTTACTGTGTAACTTGCTGTTCAGCGTCAGTTCGTTTTCAAGGTTTCGGGAAACAAGAGGGGCCGGTGGGTAAAGTCTCAAACTTTCCTTGAGGAACATCGTCAGGTAAACAAGTTTGGAAATATCATCCCTGAAAAAAAATAGTGGTTGACTGTTTCGGCACCGCATTTGCAAATTAATGCAAGATCTTGAAATTTTGCTGGAGCAATGCGTTTGTAACTAAATTGTAAGTTTCTAGAAAATCTTCACAAAAACAAAGCCTAAGATGTTTTTTCGTGCTTATAAGTGACTGATGGAAGACGATGGATGAAAAATCTCCTATACATTTGCAGACGCACTTTGTTTACAAATTTCTTTTGTTTCCATGAACATTCCTGTATGAATTTTTTCAAAAGTCGTCCGTTGCACCAACTTTGTAAATACTATCGATAAGTGCAAATGTTCCTCAAGTGTGTTTACATGCAAATATATGTGTTTGATCGGTGTTGTCTAAAAGGGTCAAGGAGATTTTGCTTCATGGGACTGCATCAACAAGGGATGGGTTTTCATTACAAGATGCGAGTTCATTTTATACAGGAATGCGAACTTATGGGTGGAAGGAATGTTTTATCTGCTAACGATGGATGTTGTATGAGAAATCGGGAATTGAACACGAATATTTTTAGTTTTTCTAGGCAAACGAGTAAAGGTAACGTGCTCAGAAATCCTGTTCTTAACTAAGATACGAGATTTTCAATTGAATTTTGTAAATATCTGCTTAATTTTTTGTTAAACTTGCGCAGTCAAAAGTCCTGCAAATCTTTGTAACATCACGAGATTTTTTTTCAGATTTTGAAGCAATGCGTAAAATAAAAAAAAACTTTTTTGAATCGGAAGTGGGTATCATTTCATTGTGCGTTGTTATATAACATAGGAAGTACAATAATACCGTTATATACAGTAATATACAACATTGAGTGAAAATTAACTTTAAGCCAGTTAAGCAGAATGACATATGATTCATCTTCTGAACCTGAAAAAGCGTTCAAGCTTTTTACCTTCTGTACCTGATTGAAAGTGCTCAAGCTTGATAAAAATTAAACAAATGTAACTTAAAAATACGACAAAGGCACAGAAAGGGGTCCTTGATTGTGGTTAGGAACCTTTTTCTCAGCGAAGTGAAGAAATTTTGCAAATAGCATAAAATTCAGCTAAATATCTACCCTATCCCTAGAATGGGTTAGTCCAGAAAGTTCACTCCCTGTCAGGTGTGCTTACAAAATGTTGAGACGACCCTACCAAGCATTATCACGTGTCAATTAGATCCTTTATAAAAGCAAAACCAACCTACTTGCTGTAAGATTTAACTGGTGAAAAATTAGTCAAGTAGTAGCCTCAATTTCTCACCATTCAACAAAGGCCTTTTCTCCAAGAGTATCCATCACTTCTTTCCGACATTTTTCTTGAAAATGGGGGTACTTTGAAAGATTATAAAAAGCCCATGATATACCTGATGTTTGAAATATAAAAAAGCTACGTATTTGCTTGGCATTTATGTCAGTTTTGCTGAACGCATGCAAAATTTAAAAAAAAAAGCTTTTTCACCTACCACTTGAAATAGTGTCATGCCCTGCGAAAAGGAATGTGTCGACTTCATCCCTTATTTCCCTTTCACTCAGACCGTTTCCATCTTCGTCCTGCCATTGAAAAATCGCAAACAAACAGCTTGAGAGTGACTTTTGCTTTACCAATTGTTTATACAAATTAATGCAAATTAAAGCAACAACGTGCAGAATGCTGAAAACTTATTAGAACTCTGCTGCATTGTTTCTTTCTTGTTAACGCATTTTAAACACTGTGCTTACGGTGCATGAATGCGCAAAGATATTGTTGCATAGTTCGAGGTGGTTTGAGAAACCACTTTTTTTCAACAAAGCGGCGTAGTATTTGTTTCTAATGTTATTGTGTAATTAGTTGCAAAACGTACGTGAAATACAACACAAGATATTTTAAATATTTAAGGTTATAAGACAGAAGTGTGGAAAACCTCAAGATCAGTTGTTCGCAACCTATCATTCAAAGGAGCCAAATCCAGCAGACGAAATCCGTTACGCACAATATTAGAGGTTTTATTGAAAAACGGCTGAGAGCCGCACAAGGGGTGCTTCGGAGCCGCATGCGGCCCTCTAAACAGTGGTTTAGAACCACTGCTTTACATTACAGACTATAATGCTATTGTGAAAACGTCAAACTGTTTTGGTGAAGTTTCCTATCGTTGAGAATAACAATAAATGGTTTATATATATTTAGAAATGCAGTAATTCGTCGGCAATGTGTTCGACGATATACGACAGCAGGGAGGTGAAGTGACAGCTTGGGTGACAGGAAAATGACTACACTTAAACTGTTACATAAACTGTCTGCCGCACGAATATACGTAGTGTTCATCTGCACAAAGTCATCTGCAGTTATCTCGGCAGTCACTAACATGAAGAACACTGAAACTCTTTTCTGCGATTTTGCCCACTCCGGAGTTTTCATTTTCAACCATGGAGTCGGGAAATCGTTTGAAAACCTTTTGAAATGAAAGCAAAACATTCGCCGCAATGTTAGACACCAGTCGTTCATCGTATGAAATTTTCCGAAATGCCCTTAAAATATGTTCAAAAAATGTTAAGAGCAAGTAACGTCACCGCTTCATTTGATTTACCTGAAACCTGTTTTTTTGCCGGTAAGAATCTAAGTTCCACTTGCCACAAGTAACTCACGGTTCCACTTGGAATTGACATTATATTCGAGAAAAGATGTATGCTGATATTTTGGTGGTTTAATATCTCTAATGATCTCCCTAAACATCAACATTGTTGTCTTGGAATCAACATTGTTATGTTGGAATGTTTTCCCTGGAAGTTCACCGTTATATATGCTGATTTTCCTGATGCTTAAGTTCATAACACAGCTGCGAGCATATAACACTTCATATCTTTGGCGTGCCTCTTTAACCACAGCAACTTTCCACAAGCAAAGTTGACGTATCTTTTGTTCCAATCCTTTACAGTAGAACAGGGTCTCCAGACAGTTCTGACCGAGGGCTACATAAGATATTATATAAGATTTTGAGGGCTGAACATAAACTCCCGATCGAAAATGTACTAAAAAATGCCGAAACATAGTTGTCGCTTAACAATAAAAGTGTATTTATCAATGCGAATGCTGAATTATTGTTCATTTGATTTTAGCGTAGTTCCACATCTGGCTCCAGATGTGATGAACCTAATGTTAACAAAAAACTCAGATTGAGCCAACATATCAGCTAAGTTTTGGGCAGCCTGCAGCGCAGCAATGCTTAGACAACTGACATTCAAATGACTGTCTTGCATATGGTCATTGACATGTTACATCCTACCAAATCAGCAACTTTATTACAATCATGTTATTCTTTCATTATTGCTAAAGTGCTTTTTCTGGCCGGATAAAATCGTTTCCCAGGTCGGATTTGGCCCGCGGGCAGCGGTTTGATGACCCCGGCTTTAGAACAATAAGTTATGGAATTATTAAGGCATGATAGTGCGTTAAAGGTCGTAGTATGTAGAAATGTTTGCTGTTTACAAACTGACGAAAATAAAATATGTTTAACCAGACGAAAATTACGGGCAACTTTTTGAATATTTTCACAATGTGTTTCTGCAACAACTTAAATACGTTGAAGCAGAGTTGTGGAGTCGAAGGTAAAATATCCGACTTCGACTGCAACTCCCACCTTTCCAAAATTTCAGACTCCGACTCCGACCTTTCCAAAAGTTCCGACTCCAACTCCTCAACACAAAGGGAATGATATTTGGCTGTTGCAATCAATGGTAATTGTGGTGCACAGGAAGGAATCTCTGTTTCAAAAGGAAGTGTACCATTTCAACAGGAATTCCCAATTTAGGAGTGTGGTGTAAAAAATGATCCAGTTGGACAACCGGAGTTGGAGTCGGACAAATGCCCGACTCCGACTCCACACAAAAACCTCCGACTCCTTACTACTTCGACTCCAGCTCCGGCTCCGACACCGGCTCCGACTCCGCAACCCTGCGTTGAAGTTTAAATTGCTATGGAAATGCGAGTAATCAAGTGCAGAATTTTTATGCTTTTTCATGGTTTGAATTTCTAATAAAAATAATTTGACCAACTTCCCCAACAAGCTCAGATTTCGTGACGTTTTTGAGGCACGGGGATTTAGGCAAGAAATCGATCTCCAGATCGTTTTACTAGTTAATAGATTTCACGTAATACTACGCATCCTTAGGCCTTAAAGCTGCTAGCAAATCTCATGGGTAAAAAGTTGAAAGGCTGAAGTAAACTTCTCACCTAAGAATCTTTAAAATTGTCAACAGTTTCATTGCAATTTATTTTTTCGCTGACATTTGTATTTAATCGGCAACAAATCAATAAATATGAACATCAATTCAATTAAAAATCTTAGCTGAAAAATGCATATTGTACCCTTGTTTGAAGGAGAATATCCAAGAAATCCTGTTGTTTCTTTCTTCTAGAGGAAATGTCATTGACTTGAACATCGTCAGGAAACCTTTTGCTTTCCGCTTTCTCCAACTGGTGACGCCTTTCTACTATAATCTTTTTGAGTGTAAAAACATCTTTGTCCATTAAAACTTAAATGAGATAATTAAATCGAAGAAAACTCGTTTAGAAAGTTGGCATTATTGAAACTTGTTGTGCGAACTATTTGAACAACACCAGCAAATAACCTACTGTAATATTTTTTTGCGGAAATCGTTGAAGTACAAGTAATAAAAGATAGTTTCAATTAAGTTCACTAAAAACTATTTTACCCCAGTGCGTTCCTTTTACATTTAAATCGGATGAAATATTTGATTTCCCAAACAATTGCAAATAAATTCAAAGCTTATCATTTTTTGCTTTTATAACTATCCATACATATTTTTTACGTCCTGGATTTTCCTTCGGAGTGCTGTTTTCGTGTTAGCTATACTGTTTAGGCAACGAGGGTTAGAAATATGCATGTAATTACCTTTTCTGCTTGCTTGTGAACAATATCGGCAGCTTCTTGGAAACGTCTGCCGTATTTCGTGTTCCAAAACACCAAGTCGGGCAGCAAGTGCGGGTGATTAATACGGTGAGTAATGACATGGGCCAAGTTTTGTATAGCCTGGATATATGGGTGTTTCTCCCTAAAAAGTGGTAAAAAAGTTTTGCTATTACTGAAAAAGTTTTCATGTGGAAATCTCACGAGTAGTCGATCGTCTTTCATTTCAAAGTCATTTAAATGATACCGAATCGCAAGTTTTGCAACCAAAACAGACATTCCGGAATCATCTACCTTGTGCAGAAGATCAGGTATAATATAGATTAGCAACAAACGTATGGCCAATGTTATTAATATGTATCGACACCAAAGACAAGAATAAACAAAGTAGCATTCAAAATTAGAAAAATACTTTAAAACCACAAATTTATACTGCGAAACAAAATTTTGTGAAAAAAAAACTGAAAACTATATATGTAAATACTGATAGAGAAGGACTTTCTATATTTACACACTTTTGATTTCACAGATCTTCAGTACTTACTATAACGGGTTGATTGAATTAGCTTACCTGGTATCTTGACAGTTTGTTTGTGTTGACATAGAACACTTCAGCATTGTGTCCAGTGTCATCAAGCTGATGTCAGGTAATATTTCAATCGCTTTTCCAGTTGAGGCCTCCCATTTTTTTAGCATCACCAAAGAACATTCGTTGAAGATTCGGGCATACCTGACGATTTCGAAAAGGTTGAAACACGTTGCAGGGAAAACATGTTGTGCGTTTATAAAAATTATCAAGAACGATAGCATCAGCAATGTACCCTTTCAAAATGCTGAAGTGAAAGCAAGGTGTTAGAAGATGACGATTTCGATGCCATTTCCTTCCTTTGCTGGTAAGCAGTCCATCGCCAACCCAGGGTCGAATGAATCGGTAAGCGATGTTGCTTTTGGGGGCTAAAAATGTAATAAGAATCAACAGATAGAGTGTGTCATACATCATATTGTAAACTTGCAAGTTAAAAATGAAGTTCACATATAGACGCGTTTCATTAAAAGTACAGTACATTAAACACCGAATTTTGTTACCAACATTGCAAAATTTAAAATTTTTTACATAGGATTATGTCTAATCATTGTGGATTCACAACAAGCCTTTTCAAGGCTTATAGTTTTCAAGGTACATTTTTAGCAATTAAATTTCATCAATCTTTGTTGCCTATTTTAAAGTATTTCTGCAAATGATGCTGAGTAACATTCTGTAGTCGCAAATGAATTTTGATGAAATTCTCCTGAGTTGATGAATCACGTCCAACCTATCAATTGTGGGTGGTCTGTCGATTTTAGCAGTCATGTGTTTGATTGCGCGTTTTTGGCAGCGTTTCTGCTAAATGAAGAACTTTTTTATGTTCTGAAACCTACAGTTCCTGAAGAAACCGTAATCTTAGGAAAAAAGCGCAAGATTACGAAAAAAGCTTTAAATATTTGATAGTATAGAGACATTCTGCAGTAATAGTAAAACCAATTCAAACTTTATTTCATTGCACTGCTATTGTGTCATGCGGGACTTGCAACAAAAAAATCGCTTTGTCCTTTGACCAAAACAAAAGTGTAGTGACAACATATATCCGACTGTGGCCTTCACTCTGGGATATGCTGAGTAATAATAAACTTAGACCTGACATTCCAATTTTACACAATGGATGCCATCAAAATTATCAACACTTTTTTCAAACAATTATGGACTGTGTAATTGCACGTACTTGATTGGAACCCATTTTCTGCACTTTGCGCGCTTCCCGTAATTTGTCTGTTAACACTAGAAGGACGGCTGCTTTTGCATACTTTGAAGGACGAAACGCGTCAATTGACGCAATATGCTTTTTGAATCGCAGAAATATGAAACATTTTAATCAGAAAAGTGTTTTTTATCTTTTGTAAACTACTTTCTACTGATTTCTACTTTTTTATTAGGAAATATTAAAAAAAATTACATTCAATTCCGATTTTTGTCAAAACAACTACAATAGAGTGTACCCAGTGTATGCAGTGCATGCAGTATTGAAGGTCACGATTTGCACATTTTGTATGCACAGGTACCTTACACGTGTCTGTTATAATTTTGAAAAGTGTCAGTAGTGCGATTTATGCATTTTGAAGTAGAAAACCTGAACTGTTGTTTGACCGCAGGTGTGGTGTTGGAGTTTCAAAGGCTGAAAAATTCTTCTGCTAGACGCTTTTCAGACACAATATTTCCTGTCAACTCTTCTCCCACTTTGCCTATTTATTATTTGGGGCTTATACTGGCATGACAGACTAATTGATAAGTTACCCAACTGTTGATAAAAACTACATCAAGCATCATAAAACACTTGCACACGCCACCTTCTTGTTCCTGCTTTCATAGAGTAAAGTCTCGTCGTTTGATCATAAACGTCGCCTCCCACTGGTGTCATTGCACTACAGTACTCAGTCGGGTTTCTTTTTCGGATTTTCATTGCTTGAAAGTTGAACATCTGGATTTAGACTACTAAAAATTGCCGCTCTTTTCTTTGATTTGCACTGGTATGCTGTAAACGTGATTGGCGTTTCATTATCAAACCAAAGCACTTCTGCTTTCTACAGCTCCTTTTTCTTTTTGGACTCTTCTGGAACTTCCGGTTTTGCGACATTGATCAAACGAAACTGCACCTATTTTCAGCAATTTACTGCACCTGGTCAAGTGATGTGAAAAAATTATCACATTCAGCATTGCAACCTAGCTAGAATATCCACCCATTAGCTTTATAACAACATCAGTAGGCACATCCAAGTCTGAACTTTGCGTGTGATCTTTTCCTACAAAGGAAATCCTATCGAAAAAACATTCGTTTTGGAGATCAACTGCCAGAACTTCAAACCAAGCTAATAAACCTTCTCTGGTTTGTTAGTCATGTACTGGATGAATCTGCAACATGCCTTGTACATGGCAACAACTGCTCATCCACTATGATGTTGTAGGCTACTTTCTGCGGCAAAAAAAACTTTTTGGAAGTTTTCTATAAGATTATTCCAAAGTTGCGAATCGAAAGAAAATTTATCGTGCAAAAGATTTCAAAGCCTTTTCCTTCAAAGCCTTTCAGCTTTGTGTCATGTAAAAAATGATCCAATTGGACATCCGGAGTCAGTAAGAAATCTGACCCCGACTCTTAATGTTCTTAGACATCTGACTCCGACTCCACCCAAAACTTCTCTACGACTCCCACTCCGGCTCCGACTCCGCAACCCTGGCTGCACGTGTTTGATAAAGTTGGGATATCACTTTTACTCAAATGAAGGAGAAACTGTATTAAGTTTTACTTTTCAAATGTAAAAGTTTTTAAAATCGTTTACCACCCCAGCTGCACTTAAAAAAATTGTTTTGTACCTTTATTGCTTCTGGAAGCACTTTTCAGAGTGCACCTAACTCATCATAATCTCGCTTCGGATTTCATCTACAGCAAATCCAATATATGTACATGCTGGTGTTTTAAAATAGCTTGAATCACATTTTGACAACATGAAAAATAGGTTCTATAATTTGATTGACGTATGGGCTAGGCCTCAACAATGAAACCGTTTAAAGATTTTGAGGTTAATCAAGTGACTTACCACCACTCTTTATAAAAGACACTGCTGTATCAGGATGGTAAAGATGCAGACTTGAAGAAAACGGCGTGTTCCATCTGTTGAACATTGTCGGATGGTGTTGAGGCATCGTTTTCACAAATGCAAGCAAACCTTTCTCGTTTGGTGGAAACTGTAAGTTTGATCGTAATTTTTTTTAATGCATGCAATTTAGGAAGATGTGAAAAGTCAGTTTTGTGTAAGCAGCTTCTTTCTAGAAATCTTTAATCCCGTGATTGAAGTTATCCTTGCTACTTATGGCTTTGTGCTTAATTTATCTTTCTCTTTGCTGCAATGTGGAGACCATAGGTTTCGCGAACAACTTCATTACTATAAATCTGTTGAAAGCCAACGCTGCATACAAAAACTAACAACCAGAAAAACAACAACTAGTTGACTGTGCAAGAAGAAGTGCCCTTGAGAGGAAACTTATGTGCTGGTGTCAGAAAGGTTTTGTACCCCCTTATAAATCACAACAGAGCAAATAGCTTCATCAGCTTTTCGATGCTATGACCAGAAATGGTTGTGTTTTTATCATAATTTACATTATAACCATCTACCAATGTTAATACTAGCTAATTTGAAAAATATTTCTGATCTCAGAGAATGCACATAACACCGTCGCTTTACGAATTTCACAACTAACCGTCAAAATTAACATAAATAGTAGGAGGAGAAACAATTTAATAAAAGCTCCCTGTTCTTTCACTTCTCGGCTTAAAATGAACGTAAAAGCATTTCATACATGACAGTGGAAAAAACAGAAATCAAATTTGTCACCTGGAATTTTTAGTAATCCCTGGCCTACTTGTATTACTAACCAACGGTAGCCACATACATGAATGTGTATCTTAATCACAATTCACACTTAATACATTTCGAACCGGACAATTGGAGAGATTTTTTTCCCGAAGTGGAAAAGATAGATAGTATTCGTTTCACCATGGAATTGGAAACTAACGGTTTCATGACCTTCCTTGATGTGCTTGTTGAACGTTGCTAATCCGGTATTGTTAGTCGAGCATATCGAAAACCCACGCATACTGGTCTGTATAGCAACTGGCCCGGTTTCTTTCCGTGACATTAAAAAAGATATCTTCATGTTCTTTTACCTATTTCAATCTTTGCTTCTTCATTTTCGACTGAGAAGCTGCTTTTTAGAGGTTTTTTAGACTTTCTGCCAGCCTCCGGTAGGCGGCGTCGAGCTTATGTGAACTCCAGCCATAGGGTGATCTAGAATTTCTAGGGGTCTGCTTAGGAGCGAGTTCATCTCGATGTGCACTGGGGACTATATAGCGATGAAGACCCATTAAGTTCCGAGATCCTCGATGATGGCCTGAGAAGGTTCTTCCCTAAAACATTTTGAAAACCTTACTAAAATTTGAAAGGCGTTAAATATCAAGCAACTGAAGCCCTTGCAATCTCAAAACAACGTGCCAAGGCATCGCGATGCCGCACTTGGAAACCTCTGGCCTCTATATAAGACAAAAGCAATAACACAAGGAAAAATAAAAGCAAAACTATTTTGTAGGAAACAGCCTATAAAAATAAGGACGAATGTTAGACATAAGGATGGCATTGTAGCCCTGCCTATAACTGTTTGACTGCTACTGGCCCAATGGAGCAAGGACCCCTCCACTTGGGACATTCACTGCAGTACTAAGCGGCGGTTGTGACGCCAAATTCTTCCATCGCGAAATCCAAATCTATGTTGACTTTCTCTGTGCATATGAATCAAGGCTAGTCCATTCAAACGGTTGTGGTGCGGAGAAACATTTTCAGACCGTGCAAGGCCGAGAAACTTCGTTTAGCTTCACATGTTGTCATTGGCAGTGCAGCTATCATTTTCAGTAGCCTGAAGATGTTGGGAAATACCTCGTCACCTCACTGGATCAATACTTGTAGCAGAATGCTGGGTAGCTTGGACTGATCGCAATTGGTGAAGTGATTGACCACATATTGAGCTACGAAGATACTAACAGTGGTGAAGGCAGACCTTCTTTGAACAGCTCAACCAGGCTGTCAACGTGATGGCGCAATTCATGAGTCTTCCTCATAACTGATGGGACAAGGCATAAGCCCAATGTGGCTTTTCTGGCGTTTTCTTTGAACCTGTTGTTTAACATCATCAGCAGGTGGTCAAGAAAAGGAATTGTAATCGTTTGGCCGTAGTATTCACCTGGTGTTGCAGCTCTGATGATTTCCCTGTACATTTTGACTTCCATGCATGCGCGGGATTGTGGGAAAAAAGGTTACAGCTTCTTCGGGTCTAGGACATTTCGGCAATGCCATTTCGGCGACGCCGATTGGGCGATGCCGATTCGGTGACAGTTCGTTTCGGTGATGGGACGTTTCGGCGATGGTGGTCGCAAAAGTTTTATAAGAAAAAAGTGTTTTTGAAATATGCTTTTCATGAGCGTTTGGTGGCCGGAAATACCCCGCCCAACAAATTATCACGTTATAGAATATGCGATGAAAGGATTCTGCGAGTTGTTCAGAGACATGGCAATTACGGCGTGATCGAATATCTACGCGAGATTGCCCACAGTTTCCAAATGGACTAGTTCAAATTCTGATGTTTTTATCTGGTAATTGTGTGGTGTCTTTGGCTGGTATTTGTGTGCTATTTATTTGTGATCCTGATTTAACGTGTAAAAAAAAGAAAAAAGAGTTAAAATTCAAAAATGTTCTTATCAAAATTTCTTATTAACTGATTCATCGCCGAAAAGTCCCATTCCGGCTTCTTCCGCCACATCGCCTGCCTGTTTCATCCATCCTCGGTGGAAATCCCCACCCCGATGACGTTCGTTTTGAAGACTCTTCCTGGTGTCTTTCACCAGTCCCATCGCTGTGGTGATGTCGATAGAACTGTCCCGCAGCATGACTGTGAGCCTCTTGATATAGTTTAGCACATTGCAGCCAATGATCAAAGCCACCAGGAACGACCCTTCCTCTATAGCTGGCAGTAGACCTTTGGCATCGGCAATGGTTTTACGGTTTCATTGCAGGGTGTCCTCTTTGAGCGCGATATCTCTGTGAGATTTTTAATGATGAAACAGTTCGGCAAAGGTTCGTCCTTGTATGGCTGTATCGTGGTAACGTAATTTTAGAAATACTGTACAGTCGGTTGAAAAACAATTTTTTAGAGACATCAGAACATGGGTGGATGAAAAAAGTATCTCATCTCCTTCTGAGCTGAGCTTTAACCAAAAATTGTTGCTGGCAGGTCTGATGCTAATCAGTAGTCATCTTTAGTAAAGCCTACGGCTAATCCAGTGCACTTCATTTTTAGCCTACCTGACATGTAAGCTATGTTTTACGGTTAGGTTTGCTGTTTCAGAAATTTACCCTGTCACTGAGCGCTCTAACCTAGTCCGTTGTTAACTGCATTGAAGTTTGTTGTAGCGTAATTTTGACGTCTGGACTAATGAAATGAGCTTGCACTCATTGATGAAAGCTTGTAGGAAAAAAGTGATATAATTTTCTGCCTATTCAACTTTTGTCAACAGTCTGCAGCTTATTCAACTTTTGTCCACAAGAAGCCTAATCTAACCCAAATGAGACAAGAGTTTAAATACTCACGTGCGGTTTATGTAACAATGGAACCATACCTTTTGTAAAAAAATTGCTCATTAGAAGATTCATTTTTAATGAAATAAACATATTTGGACAGCCCAAACTCAGTAAAACATGCTTTTCATTTAATATTTTCGTCTTTTCCTTGTCCAAGAAATGGTTTATTTAAAAGCTACCCAAAAAATTAGCCCAATGGACGTTTCTGTGTCGAGAACCATTGATCAAAAAACATATCTGAAAATTTAGAGGAGGACTTAAGCCCCCTTAACCCCCTGGATCCGCCTATGCCAGCATGCATCAAATCCCCTGCAAATCAAAATTCGTCTTTCTCGGATACTTTTAACAATTTGCAATGGCTGTTTTAGTATAATCCAGATATGGGGTAGTCGTAGTCGTCAAAGCGATAACAGTTTTTTGAGTAATCGTAATCGTTTAAACTGACCAAAAATGACATTTAATCTTAATCGCAATCGATTACATTACGAATTTATTCGTAATCGGCGACTAATTTCTCAATTAGACATGGAATTCTTCGCGCTACGTCAGCGGGCGATGAACCACGGTTTCGGAGGTTGGGTTTCCTCCTTTTCATTGGTGAGGTCACAGTATGTGACGCACGCAAGTGAATCCATCAGTTGCAAAGGTAGACAGGTTTCGCGTATGTAAACACATCTGCACTACTGCGGATATAAAACCTAGCCAGTATAAAACTTGATAGCGAATGTTGACAATGAAACTATTATAGAAAAACAACTTTTGCTAGGACTAATCAGCAAGATCGGAATAATAATATTAGCCTGGCTAAACTGACACTCTGGTAGCAGAAAAGATAGCCCTACATTACGAGGGGAGGTGTTGGTTTTATGTACAGTAGAACCTGTCTAATTCATCATCGTTTAATTCACCAATTCGCTCAATCCGTCACTCTTTCGTCGGTCCCGACAGAATCGCTATCTTTTGTGCACATTTCTGTTCACCTAAATTGTCATCGCCTGATTCATCAATTTGCTATTTCTTACCCTTACAAGCGTTTTGTTTGGCTAATACGTCATTTGCAGTTTCGCTTTTGATGTTTAAGCAGCTAGTACGCGTGGGATATCAAACAATTTAAAAATCTTTATCTGAGAAATGTCGCACCTCGCAATTTGTTTATCGAATTTATACACGAGGTGCGAAGCGTGACCCGACTCCCCAATGAGAGAACGCGGAAAGTCTTTAAAGTTTGTTAAATTTTGAAAGTTGTTTGATTAAATCGAGGAGTCCAGATAGAGGAATCAATTGTTGTATTCAACCATGACGTCATAAACTTGTATTTTACCGCAAATGAATGCACTATGTATACGAGTTACTATGATAAAGTATACGAGCTTCAACATCAGAGTCTTCATTCACCTGTTTGCATAATTCGTCACTTCGCCTAAATCGTCACTTTTTTCTAATCCCTTGAGGTGATGAATTAGGCAAATTCTATTTATATACATTCAGAGCAAGACCATAAATACAAGTGCTGCTGTAGGTTATGTGCATAATTAGTAGGACAACCAAGTTTTCGACCTAGAAACTAAAAAGTTTGACTTTATAATTTACAAAATTTGACTTTATTTTAATTTATCAATTTCCTGCGTTTTTAACTGAAACGCAGAATACAAAGTTTATATTAGAAATCAAAGCAGTAAGTCAAAACAAATATGTGTTCTGTTGAAATGAAACAAATATCAAAGTGCAAAAGACCCAACGAGACTAGAGGTGACAAAACACGGACGAAAACCAAGCCGAAAGCACAAGAAAAATATCCAGTGTCAATAAGCATCCTGAGGTCACTCAGGAGGTTCTACTGAGGTCACTCAGGTCACTCAGGAGGTTCTACTGAGGTCAGGAGGTTCTACTGAGGTCACTCATCCTGAGGTCACTCAGGAGGTTCTACATTGTTACACTTAAGCATCAAGCAGTGCGTCACATTATTGCCTTTAAAGTTTCTATATGCGTAATTGGTCAAGCGTTTACCAAACCAAGCACGGTAAGGCCACGTTTTTTTGCCTTGCCACAACTAGCCTACTTAATATTCAATGGTTCGGCAGTGGAAAAGCAACATGATTTTGTCAGAAGTTGCAAACAAGGATTATAATTCAGACTTGCAACAAAACTTGCAAAAGCACATTAGTTTGTGTTGTTGTAGCCTTAATAAAATATCGATAAAGAGAAAAACTCTGCTGCAACAAAATTTGGACATAACGAAATCTTTCGACATTTTTAGCTAATAACTTCGGAGTAGCTCATGGAATCAGCGTGAAATTTGATTTGTGGATGTTTCATAAACCTTGAAAAAGGCATATTGACTTTTGGTTGCCCTAATAATTACTACAGTAGTTTAACTTTTTCAGAGGAACAAAGTAATATAACCCAAGTCGAAAGCATCTTTCCACAATGCTGATAACTAGCATGTCAACAGAGATCATCCAACATATGGTAAAAAAAACTCAACGAAACCAGTGAGCTTTTGTTGACCGTTGACGTTTGCGCCAATAGACAGATGCTCTGCTATGTTGACACCACTGTTAATTTAATTTCAAATTAGAAGTTACACAACGCTATGCTGGCTGGCAGACGATCCAAAGGTGACCACACATTTGAAAACATCGTAACCCAGTTTGAAGAAATAGTCATACGTTTTGAAATTACTAACAAACAACTTTTCAGCGTTGTTGGATGAGTGTTCAAGCCTGCTAGGTGTCGTATCACTGATAAAAGATTTTAAATGTTGATGTTTATCAACTGTAACAAACGTTTCAAACCTTGGTTTAATTTTCTTTAATTAAAATTTAAAGAGTTTGTTGACTCTTGACTGCGCAAATATCTGAGCAAGCAATTAATGTAATTTTTCTTTTTTTCAGTTCCTACACTTTCGTGTTTCATAATATCGTTTATTGCATTCGTTCATATCTTAATTGCCTGAAAAATATTTACATCAAACCACGCAAATGGGTTGTATTTTCCTTCTGAGGATGTCTGAAGACAAATGCAATCGCTATTGTAATCGTGATTACTTTCAATGTAATCGTAATCGATTACATTGTGATTTTGTTTATTCATAATCGTAATCGAGCATTTGGCGAGTAATCGTAATCGATTACATTTGTTATAATCGCCTCATATCTAGTATAATCTCAGTATTCCGAAAGCATAGCAATGTGACACCACTTCATAGGTGTGATATTTCCAATTAAAAATCACAGAAAGTCCAACATGTATGACCCTCAACTACACACTACAGAAAGAGCTGGCTTCATTCTATAACACTATTGAGCTGAATAAAGTACCATGTGACGTCATAAACACACTTTTCGACTGTTCTGACACGTCACGCACCACTTAGGGCATTGAGCTAAAAATGAAACAGAAACAATTGAGATATCCCCAAACACACGCAAAAAATGCGATACCTTGTGTAACCAATGAAATAACAACTTTAGTCAATAAATTTTCACATGACTGTACAAACAAAACTTTTTAAAAACTTTGTGCACAATTGCCCGTCTCAATTATGAACGTGGAGGTTTGCGGACACCCTAAGCTCTTATGGGCCCTGGAACACACCTATCGTGGGCTCTGGCAAGAAACAGGCCTGCAATAAAAATCTTCGAAATGTAAGACGAATAATTCAATTTCTTGCGTTCTATTTTTTATGCTGATACAGTGCTGTTTCCATTCTTCTTTTGTCTTGACTGAAACTAGTGCAAAAACTAACGAGCTTTGTGCTATAGATTAACTCTAATGAACCATAGCACCGAAAGCAAGATAACATTCTGTCACTTTACCAAAGTGCCGAATTACAATGTCTCCACCTACTATAGATAATGTATATAGTAAATGAATTTCGGTCACCATTCAGATTATGTCGTATATCAAAAAACACTGTTTCATGAAAACAGTTCCTACAGATCTCTGTACAGGTGGAGCTAGTCATGGTTGTTCATTGAGTGTTTCATTTCACTACCCACGAAAGACACTCAATTTTAATCCTCCTTGCTCCACATTGACTATCTTTAATGTTTAAACCATTTTCAACAATTTCAACACACGCTGAGCCCACCTTTTGACATATCTCCTGTACAACTAACAATCGACAAATTACTTTTTTCGTCCTTTATGCGTAAGGGTGAGTTAAGAACCAATCCACTTGCCCTACGTTTCCGCCTCAACGACTTTAGATCATAACTTAATCCAAAATAAGATGAAATTGCTAAGTTGCAAAAGGAACCAAGAAAATCAGTGTTTGCATGGAACCAACTGTGATGCGATAAATAAAAAACATCACAACACAGTTTCCACCACAGTGCAATATTATCATGCCAAGTAGGTTCTTCAGCTTAATCATTTGCTTTCATTGACCTTCGATATTTTTTTTCAACTTTGAACCTACCTGCAACACGTTAGGATTAACTTTCTCGCGTCACATTGCTAAATAAGTGGTTGCTTGATGTTAGAAATCTCCACACTTTGCATTAGTTTTGTTTCAAATTTCCAAAGTGCGAACAATTTCACAGAAAAAGTGTTGTGAAAACATTTGGAACTGAAAATACGTTACAACGCCAACACTACACTATAAATACCTGTTTGAGGTGTCCCAACAACCAGTGACTTTTTGCTGGTCCTGGAAGTTCATCCAGTTTTTTTGCTTTTCGGTACAGTACAACGAGAGGAATAGCTGCATTCAGCACAAAGTACACCAAGGACAAGAATAATCCAAGGTCAACAATCAGAAATGGACTAATTATACCAGTCGCAGTAAGAGATGAATGTACTTGCCAACTTGTTGCCATTCCTAGGCGTTAAGTTTTTTGTACACTGAAATAGAAGCAAAGATGAAATCTGCAGTGCACTGTCAAGAAGCTGTACTTTATTTCCTCTTTCATGGAAAAATGAGCAACCCCATCCTTTT
>JGI24022J15233_10000885_pt1 | contig 22231 bp, 14 predicted proteins | sample Ectturendosymbi2_FD_15233 | JGI IMG/M metagenome (IMG submission 15233)
CTAAGCCTTGAAATACTTTACGGTTTTCAGCACCTGCGGCAGTGCTGCTGGCTCCTCACCAAGGCAGGACCAGGTCAGGTCGGAAATGTAGTCACGCCACTTAGTGCTTGGTCGACCTCTGCGTCATTTTTCTGTGGGTATTACCAGCAGGACTTGTCTCGCCAACCTTTCATGCGGCATTCTGGTCATGTGGCCGAATTCGGGGAGATGACTCAACATTCAGGCTTTTTTTATAAATTGCACAGCTGCGCTCTTCGTCGCGAACTGTCACACTGTGAACTCTTAGCAAAATTTCTATCTCTGACATTTGTATCTGAGATAGCATCCTTTCAGTCATTACCCGACATTCATGGGCATAGGTGAGGATCGGAACAAAGACTGATTTTAAAACTGACAGTTTTGCAGTGTTTCAAAGCTCCAGTTGTTAGACCACAGAGAGATAATTTGTTTGTCTGCATACGCAAAGTTCATAGCTGCTTATACTGAGTTTCGCAGACAAGCTTAAAACATTCATTTTGATGCTTGAACGTCTACTTCAATGGATGTTTGCCGAAAATTGCGTGAAGTGTGTGTTGCGTCATGTTACAATAACAAAATTTTGAACAGAATTCTTAAACAAAGTTGAGGTAGCTGACTAACCATTATCTTCAGGTGGTAACTAGTTACCCCTATCATTCCCCACCAGTGGGTTGTTCCGCACAGGTTTAGAACCACTGAACTAGAGTTTCCAGACGTGTGTGCATAAAAAACACAAAAAAAGCATTGACTGCTGGTCTCTTGTTGCGGGGGTTGTTGAGAAACTTACTTTATTCGACGTCACAACAGGTCTGAAGCCGGGACAGAGGAAAGTTCTCTACACGTGCTTACGACGTAATGACAAGCGCGAAGTGAAAGTTGCTCAGCTCGCTGGTTCCGTCGCCGAGCTGTCCGCGTATCACCACGGCGAGGTAAGCTTCGATAAAGCTGTCGCGGTCGCCATTTTGTTCATGGGTATGGAGATTCGAAAGTTACGATGTGGTTGAATTCTAACTTTGCGCAGTTCACACTACTGTGCTTTGCTTGGAAAACAAGGTAAAGCAGTGAGTACATCTCGTGCGTCATATTGCGTATTTTTTTCATAGCAATTTATAAAAAAGTTGATTTGAGGAAAGATGCGGTTTAAAAAAGCACTTGCTCGTTGTTTCATCGATTTCGTGGTTGTTGGGAAAACAAGAATCTTTGCTCTTAGGTTTCATTGCAAATGACTATCGTGAATATGGCACAAAACTTCGTCGGGTCGAATAATTTGAATCTTTTACAACCAATCGGTCAGTTCGGTACCAGACTTCATGGAGGGAAGGACGCTGCCTCCCCTCGTTACATCTTCACCATGCTGAGGTGAGACTTTCGCAGGAAACTGCTTGTTTTGTGTTGTAGTGTAATAAACATTACCTCTTACTCTCTGTGGTAGAAATTGGTCTGATAAAAACTATAGTTGCTGCCATTTTTATTTTACGTGTAAAAAGTCTGACTTTTTAAGCGTGTTGACTTTCTGTTCTTGTCGTAGCGTAAAATCTATCGAAAAATGTAATTTATTCATGTAATCGTTCATTGCTCGTTATTGATGATTTGTACAGCCCGTTGACTCGGCTACTTTTCCCTCAAGTCGACGACAACCTACTGACTTGGCTATTCGATGACAATCAGAAAGTGGAGCCTTCGTGGTATGTGTATTTACTGGCTGTCTGCGGTACGACGTAGAAGATTCCTTTATCACGAACGGATGGTTTTATCCTGGTGCTCCTGATCGTTACCGATTTGCAACATGTTGCTTGTCTTAGATATGACTTTCGAATCTTCTGTTCTACCCCCGCAGCAAATCCTGGTTGCGTTTGTGCCTAGCAGCTTTTGTTCGTGTGCTACTGTACTATCTCAAGTTGACATCTTGTGCGTTCCCTTTATTTTGCTACTGCTGGTGACGATGGCACAAATGACTGCTGTCTGCTTTTGAGAAAGCTCTAAGTTGAGTAACAGACTTGGATTGAAACAGGGGTCCGAAAGAGCACTTCGGGTTTCACCGACACTACCTTTGAGATGAAGTTAGTTGTCATCGTGCGGTCCTTTGCCTCTCGCATTTCTCTGTTCAGGTACTGCCCCATCATTCCCACTGTACTCGTTAACGGTTCAGAAGGGATCGGCACCGGATGGTCCACTCGGGTTCCGAACCATGACATCAGAGAAGTAGTTGAGAACTGCCGCAGGTTGATGCGAGGAGAGGAGCCTCTACCTATGGTATGTAACAGCTGGAGTGGCGCACGCCCACGTTTGGGCAAATTCAGAACGAGGTTTGATAGCGGAAATATACTTCCTCCGCTTGAATGGGAGTTCGCTTCATAAATAATGAAATATATAGTTACTGGAGGAATGTCACTACTTCAGAGATGGTTATGCGAGGCATGGCTCAAAAAACGTTAGGAAATACTGACATAGAAGTATCTATAGATGTTTTGTGATGAGATCACCATTTGTGTCCTTTAGCGCTCGTTTGCGAAAGTTCCGTGTATTTTGCGATGGTGGCGTGGTCATGTGTGAATCCTTAAAGTGTATATGCATTCTTTGCAACACATATGTTTATCCAGGGTACCCCGAGCAGCTTTTAAAATCTTTTTGGCAGCGTGAGCTGATTGCACAAGTCCCAGGAACGAAAAACTGCAATAAAAATTANCTTAAAGAAGTTTTAATTTGTTTCTCCGCCCTTCCTAACAGCTAATAGCTGTTCCTTAAAACTGCCGTCAAATTGGTAGAAAATGTGGAGAANACCTAGGTCTGCGTGAGTGTGCATGTTTGAAACTCAAAAAAANTNATCTGGTTTTCTGTTATAGCTTGTGTCCGCATCAGCAGTGTTTTCTCTAAGGCCACTGTCTCGCTAGGTCCGAATNTTAAAGCAAGTGATCAGTGACGTAGTATTTGGGTGNAAACCGTGAAGTCCCAGGCAACTGCTGTCAGGACGTTAAGCTTGCAATTATTGAACTTGACAAAAGACGCAATTTCACGAAATCGCGTATGAGCCTACGCCAGCAATTATCTTGGACCACCAAGTAAGTTTGGGCTCAAGTTAAACATCAATACTGTATACTTAAAGAAAACACTGCACAGTACTATCGACTGTCAAACACCTAGGAGTTACATTCGACACAATTCACTTCCGTTAAAAATGCAAAAATGTCGCGAAGCAAAACTGGAATATTGCTCATCCGTGGGCCAGTTTAAAAAACAAGTAAAATTTGTCTTCTAAATAATTTTAAAAAACCCGATTTGAGTTTTCGATACTCTTTCACTGAACACTTTCAGTGACCAGTGAAACCAGTCACAAACTGCATCCGCCTGAGCTGCTCCGCACAATCGCAAGCACAGGAGCCAAAGGAGGCCCGAAGCTCAGTGCTTGAATTCTAGTCTTTCCGCTCATCACCCAAGTACTCCACTTTTAGCTGTGTCGGTCGGAACGTGCCAATAAATAATGTAAATAATTGGAAATTATTTACTTTATAGAATCACGATTGCTTTACTGTCCATTCCGCAACCGGGGCTACTTACGGTGTAACAGCTGATTATTATGTTAGTTTAAGGACTTAACTAAGATCGGGATCGGATGAAGTGTTAGTAACTGATTCACGGCCCATGACTTTCCGTTTAGTGTTCGGAACATTTTGGTCTGTTTTCGGAAAGAAATTTTTTCATTATCATGCAAATTGTTCAGCTTCCGAATTATAAGAATTTCAAAGGAACTATCGAAGAATTGGATTCGAACAGGTACGTCATCAGCGGTGAAGTATCAATTCTCGATGACAAAACATTGGAAATCACTGAACTACCCGTCAGAGTATGGACCCAGGTTAGCAACCTCGCTTGCTTTGGATGTAGATTTCATTGATCTGTGCTGAAACCAGTGGTGGGAGAAAATCATGTTAGTGCTTTTTTTGCCAATCACTGTAGTTCTTGGCTGAGAAGCCACAGATCAGTCCGTTAACGCACGATGTGGCGTTACGTCTTAATTTTATTTGAGCTTTCTCACAACACCTTTTCCGAACAGAAAAGTTCTCCACCCAAACATGTTTGCGCTGTTACTTTTATTGATGTTTGAGAAAAAAAAAGGTTACTCACAGGTTACTCGTCCGTGTCTTGCCTAGAGCTACAAAGAGTCGGTTCTCGAACCGATGGTCCTTGGAACGGAGAAAGTGCCGCAGCAGATCACCGAATACAAGGAATACAACACCGACACCAGCGTCCGGTTCTTGGTGAAGATGGGTGCGGAGAAGCTGCGCGATGCGGAACGGAAAGGTCTGCACAAGTTCTTCTCTCTGCAAAACTCGTTGAGCTGCAACAATACTCTGGTGAGTCGGACTGGAGTTTTGAAAATGGCCCGCGCGAAACTGATCAAGCGAATAAATGTGTCTAAGATTATTATCAGCCGTTACCACTTACTTGGCATGCGCTGCGAGCAAACTTGATTGATGCGACAAGTCGCAGAGTACACTTCGTCGTTGCAGGTGCTTTTCGACGAGTTCGGATGCCTGCGCAAGTTCAACAGCACCGCTGAAATTTTGCGAGAATTTTATCAAATCCGCTCCAGACTTTATGTGAAGCGAAAGGACTTCTTGCTAGGCTTGCTCACTGCCGAATCGAAAAGGCTATCCAACCAAGCAAGATTCATTCTGGAGAAAATTGATGGAAAAATTTCAATCTGTAAGTTACTATAAATTTTATGACTTTTAGGTTTAGTTTTTTTGCTGTGTTATAACACACGCAGCAAAAAATGATCGCATGTATTTGAGGCTTTTCAAACTATTTTTAAGTAAATTTGCAGCGCTGCTTTCCAATCTGAAGCTAGAGTTTTTTTTATCACGTCCACTTTCTAATGTATCAAAAACCGCAATTTTAGGTATTTTTGTTTGAATTTTACGATAAGGTAGACTGCGATCACCCTTTATGCAAACAAAGGCATTTTGTAGATGTAAGTGATCAATGATATCTTGCAACGGTCGTAAGAACGAATGCAGTTTCCACAAACTCAAAATTAAACGAACAACTGACCTCAATCATACTATCAATCGCGCTTCCATCAGATTGTAGCGCGTTTGGCACAGCGAATACACTGTAAGAGGAATCGTTTTCTCTTCGGAGAAAACGGCAGTAGTCCCACATAACGCGTATTTCACTTTCCTTACTATCGACTGTCTATCAGAGTGGTGTCTTTGTGGAACCGTTATCCATGCTTGTCACTCACTTCCCCCAACTTCGGTGGAAAAGTGTCAAGACGAGCATGGGTGGAGATTTAGCTGTAACGACATTCCACAATGTAATCGTTGATACGCTTGCAACAGGTTTTCAGCAATCTCTGCAAAATTCGTTTTCTGACCCTGGATCTTGTTATCTTGATGCTGTTGGCGACACTGCTGTAAATAATGCAAAAGCCACGTTAAGCGCAGTGCAATTTTTGATAAAATCGTTTGAATCCATGTTGGTGACTTTATTAAGCGTGTTTGATCGACAAGTGCTTGTTGATGTCAACAGTTAACAAGGCCAAGAAACTGTTGATAAAAATGCTCGTGGAGAAAAAGTACGATTCTGATCCGGTGAAGGCCTGGAAAGAGTCGTTGAAGCAGGTGAGACACGTCCTTGTTTGTCATGTATCAGCCTCTACTTCGGCCTATCCGTAAAAGTAGAACATGACGCACGCACATGTACTCTCTGAGCTGCACCTAAACCATTCCGTGCGATTCAGTGTTGATGTTGCCCCAAACAGGGAGTACGTGCTGACAAGCTTGTGGGTCGATAAGGGGCTAGCTAACCCTCCGTGACTGGTTGTTTCCATCAACGATGAATGGCATTGTGGGCTAGTTTTTGTTTGTTGTGGAAGTGATGCAAGCATGCATTCATTGTTCATACACTGCATATGCATGGATGATCCAATAAACTGGCAGTGCAGATGTTGAAGGAATTGATTATAAGATACATCTCAAAAATATTGACTGTGTCATTGCTTGACAGAGTTACCTGTATTGCTTGGCAAGTTTAGGTTTTATTTAAAATGTGTTATTAAACGAACTCTTGTCAGTGACTGGCAAGAAAAGGAAACCATTCTCAATCCCTCATTTTTACCAGCAGGCATTGAGTAACAAACAAGGCCAGGACGCAACTAACATGTAACCGGCCTGCATATCTCTTCAAAACAAAAATTGAAATTGACAAACTTGTACTAAAAACACAAGGTGTAAATGTGAGTTCTTGGATTTTGTTTTTCAAATATGATGGTTGTTTTAACGCTAAAAATCAGTAGTTGCAAGCAGGTATTTTTCTAAATTCTAACTGTATCTGATTCTTTTTTGGCCGATAAATTAAAACTTTCAATTTGGCTGTTTCAGCTGTTAGTCACGGTTAAGGTGTACTGACAATGCATTCTGCTGTTTGCATTATAAAGCATTGCATGTACAATGTGCAAATCTCAAAATATATTCAGACAAGATCTGTGCAAAAAAATGCATATGGACCCATGTTTTATAACTACTGACCTGATTTTGACAAGTCTTTCATTGCTAAATAATATACTGTAATTTTGGTCAATAACGTCGAATGGAACAAGCGCATAAATATCTCATAAAAAATATTTCTCAAACCAGAAATTTCAGTGTTTTTGATAAAAAGCCATTATATATATTGACAGTTTTTTTTTGAGGAAAATGTTAGGTGCCCCGCAGGGACCCGATTTCTCTGATTCTAGGGACTCGATGAGAGTTTCCTCTGATTTTAGTGACCCGATTTTCAATTCTAGGGACCCAAATCGGGTCCCTGAAACACCTTAAAAAACCCTGATATTAATCAAACCATTTCAGCAGAAGTCTTCTTTGATGTTTTTTTCGTGGGTTTTTGATTCACCCGTTTTTTCATAGACAAGCAACCCTTAGGTAGGGTATCGGTTTGCTTGTATGTATGTATAAGAAAACTCGCATGGCCAAACTTATAAAAGGTATATGAATGAATATTAAAAAAACTTGGTTTGGTTCCAAATTACAAATATTCTGTGACACCAACATCCAGGGCTCATTCAATACTTAGAGGCTGTATGTAGTACACCTATGCCGAACCAGCTCAGCGCGTGGAATCTGGTTTTGTCCACTAGACTCGATTTTATTAATAAATACCCGCCCCTGCTACTTATCTAAAAAGAAAGCTCAATTGCAGGCAATCCTGATACGTGTTTGAAATGGTAGGATAAAAAGTGTAACAAGGTTTAGTACCGAACCTATAAAAAGCGATATGAACGCGAAATTTAAAGACTGTTCCGAATGCTCCATTGTGTCCTGAAGTATTTGCCAGAATGTCGCAATGCATGACAGGGATTCGAAAATATATTTTCACCATTTACGCTAGTTACGCCTTTTGCATTACGAGTATGTTGCTGAAGAATTGATTTTTCATTTGGAAAGTGCCACGGCGATTTTGCCACGTGGCAACATAATTTTTTTAAATTATTTTTAGGCTGAGCAAGAAGAAACAGAAGACGAGGAATCACAGGATGCGACGGAGTCTGACACGAAAGGTCCAGACTTCAACTATATACTCAACATGCCCTTGTGGAGCTTAACAAAGGAAAGAAAGGATGACTTGCTGAAACAGGTTCGTAAAATGCTTTCTGGACAGCGCCTACTCGTATTAGCTCTTCAAGCCAACATTGAAAACAGACAAGTCCGGATGGTCCTGGCTCTGTTGGTGTCTTGGCTGGTTGTTGGCGGCCAAAGCGTTTTCGGTGTTTGCCGCACACGTTTACGACGAATTTGTTTTCAGAGAGACGCCAAATTGGCTGAGTTGGACGAATTGCAGAAAAAGACGCCAAATAAACTATGGGAGGAAGACCTTGACAAGTTCGTCGCTGAACTCGATGTAAGTGTCATCGCGTTGCTGAAACGTTGCCAAGTATTTGGTAGAAAAGGTTGCGAAAGAGCCATTTGGCCGTTTTTTAAATCACAGTTCGAACCGTCGACTGACAGCAGTCTACAGGAATTCGAGCGCAGTTCATGATGTGCTGTGGTCGCATAAGTCTTAGTGAACGGTCTCAGACGAACAAGTGGCCAATATAGCTCGGTCACCATCCCGTGCATTTTTAATGCCACGCCGAACGCGCGCCGCAGAGTTTGCAGTTGTGCTTCAGCCGAGTGCCGGGCGCCAAATCGATAAAACCTTGCGCAGAAAGTGGAGCAGAAGGAGAGGGAGGATGCGATGGTGCCGGCAAAAGTTCCGGACAAGGCCTCGCTGAAGTTCGGCGCAAAAGGTCGCATGAAATCGAAACTTCAAGAGCTGGCTGAAACCAAGCCATCTCCGCACGGCATAAGAGTCCAACCAGTGATCGATCCGGCTTTGAAGGCCAGACTCACTGCTGCCGAGAAGAAGCCAAGCAAACTGGTATGCTTTTTTTGCATGGTCTCGACTGCAAGATTTACTTCCGTTGTATGGAACAATAATATATAACCTTTGGAGCTAGACAGTCTTTGTCATTTAGTTCCGACCATTATTTAAAAACACCACTCGTTTTATTATCGGAGCCTTCACCGTAAGTTACGACGTTACTTGATTCGCGTTGTGCCGAGCTGCCATGAACAGTGGCAGCTCACAGAATTTTGGCGACGTGGAATTCAACATTGATTGGTTGGAAAGTGTGGTACTGGTGTGTATTTGGCCAACTGTTCAAGTTTGCTTAATTTGTGTAAATTGTCACAGCGTTTAGATTGTAGTCTGTTAGAACAGACGTTGTGAAAGTCTTAACAAAATTTATAAAGCACTTTTGAGCCTTGTTGTGGAAACATTACAATTATGATTAAAATGCTATAATTTCCAGGGCAGGAAAGCAGATCCAATGGCGAAAAAACTCGATTCGCAGTTGAAAAAGGCAGAAGACGATTCTAATGAAGACGGTCAGTCGTAATTGTAGCATGTAATGGCAATTCTTTGCATTTTCAGGTAGAATGGTTGTAAAACGGTTGAACAAGCAATATTTTGTTCTTCTTGCACCAACGCAATAGTTTCGGTCTTCAATTGTGTGCTTGCATCGTGTATGTAACAATGTATGCAGGGTTCCTACAGAGTCGGCAAATTACGGAAAAATTTGGTCGTTTTCCAGTCTACAAAAGTCTGGAAAAAGTTGTTGGTCTGTGTAGTATGGAAAAAGAAAATAAGTTTCTTGACTTGATCTTTTGACATGTATTTTTATAATATTTTATTTAAGATTGATAATTTACTTTCGTCGTGTTAACTATTATAGTGCCTGTGTGTGACCTGGGTATGTCATTCGGAAAATTGGATAAAGTCCAGAAAAAGATCTGGAAAATTATATTCAAAATTGCGTAGGAAACCTGTGTGTGATAACAGCAAAATTTTTTTTAAGATTCTTGACTAAGATTTCAGGATGCGTACATTTACGTGAAATCGATTTTCTACAAAAAATTTTGCTCACTCATTCGACAGCATTACGTTTGCGGAGAGTAATCTGCAAAAGTTATTTGGTCTTTTTTTTACAGAACTAGCTCACGTTCAGACGTAAATAGAGCCTTGAACATTTTTGTTTCAACGTAGTCTTGATTTAAGTTTTGTGTTTGCAATTAAATAGATGTCGACGCGAATGACATGGACGCGGAAAATCCTCCATCTCTCATGACTCGTATCATGAAATCGGGTAACAGTTGTTTTTCTGCAGACAATTCCACGTTTAGGCAGAAATAACATTTGCAAGAAACCAATAGTGACCGTGTTGTGAAATAAACAGTTAAGGACTTCGACGCGGCCGCTCTTTTCGCTTGAAAAGGGTATCAAACCCGCGAGCCGCATATGGCCCGCGAGGGCATTTTGTGCGAACCACGATGCTTTTTCGGAATTTTCAAAGTGCTCGGCCTGCGAGTGAACAAGTTTATTTAAAACGAACGTAGAGACGGCTAGAAATGATTTACCTGTAACTTACAGTACGATACCTTTCACAAGAAGTAAGATGTAAAAACTGTTTGTAGTAAGATTCAGGTACCGCCATTGTTTCGTCAGCATCATAATGCGGCCCTCAGGTTAGTTTTATAAGTACTCATTGGAGAATTTTGAGCTTTTGAGACCCCTGGTTTAAAGTGACTACCTTTCCTTTTATCAGCGAAATTAAGATGGTTGTTTATGCAACTGCATTTTTCAGCTGAAAAAGAGAAGAAAACTGCCGCTAAAACAGCCACCAAGCAAGCGAAGCTTCCTTTCAAACCCAAAGAGAAGAAGGCAGCAGGAAAGAAGAAAAATCCGTGGGAATCTGGTTCGGAGAGCGATGCAAGTGGTTGTTCAGCTGGAGAAGAGAAGCAAACCGCCTCAGAAACAGCGAGCAAGCAAACAAAACTGTCATTGAAACCCAAGCAAAAGAAGGCAGGAAAGAAAAAAAATCCGTGGGAGTCTGGTTCGGAAAGCGAGTCTGATGACGATTTCGCCGACACGAAGCCTGCCGACCCCAGTAAGAATGTAGCACTGTAGTCTGCTAATGCCAGGATGTTTTTCCCATTGAGTTTGATATATACTGAGATGCTTAGCTTCAAATCATGCTTGGGTGCATTTTACCTATTTACTGCACAATTTGTTGCACAGACTTATAACATCAGGTACAGAATACTATAACGTAAGCTCTTCGAGTAATCCAACGAAGTTTTGTCTTCCAAGAACGGTGTGTGTCGCACAAAATTGTGATTCAACGGTATTTGGCGCAAATTAATGTTGACTTTTACCGAATCTTATCACAGAAAGCAAGTACATTTTTGACTCGGGATCCGACTCCGACAGCGACGACTACGTGAAGCCCAAGTAAGTTCCGAACGTCACTGACCTGCGTGCGTTTGACTTGAGCTCAGTTTATGTCGTTTGCAAGTAGCTTATCGAAAGGGAAGCAGTAACAAACGGCACTGGAATCGGATATTGAATAGCCAGAAGTCGTGTGGCTGCAAACATAGATTTCTACTTTTCAATGTCGTGTGAACGCAGGGCTTCCGCTCCAAAATCCAAACCGAAAACGACGGCGGCGAAGAAGAGAAAACTAGAGCAAGCCGATTCCGATAGCGATGGCGAGCTCGTCAAGAATGGCAAAGCTGCACAGCCAGCAAAAATCGGAAAAGTCAGGTAAGTGATACGGACTGTGCATTCCACAATTAAGAAAGATCACATCGTTACGACGACCCTGTCACCGCGCCTCTGAATAGGTACTTTTTTTACGCGCGTGTACGGAGTGTGTGTTGTGGTTGGGAAGCTTGCTTATGTATTGAGCTTGAGCTTCTATCAAACTTTTGCAGTAGCCAAGTGCGACACGAAGCGGTACGGAGTGTGAAAGCAGAAATGGGTAGTGTGCCTTGAAGAAGCCAGCTATAGATTTGTTCGACGTTCAAAGCTGTATACGTTTTTTTCAAAGGAAAATCGACACCGAAACATCTTCCACAAACGAAGGCGAAAGTGCAAAGGACGACTGGGACGCCATTGTGGGCCTCAAGAAGGCAGCTCAACCCAAAAAAGTAGCGGTATTGCTTGAACTGGTAGATGTGTTTCTACCAGTGACGTGCGAATAAACGTATTGGTTTATTAACGTTGCTTTGCTGCTTCATTCGAATACTATCATGGCTCAAACTGCATCGTTCAAAATAATGCGACAAGATGACAGGAATCCGACGGGAAAACAGTCCTCGCCCATAGTTTCAGGACTTCTTCTTTCGAAAAAAATCAGTTTGTCAGTAATGTGACTTTACATGAGAAAAATCATGAAATGAAAGAAAAATGAAATGTGCGTCATGTCATTATGAAACGCTGACAAAACGTGATTTGTGCGCCGTTTCTTTTCTTAATACTAAAACTTCTTTACTTTTCAGAAACCTGAAGCAGCACCCAAACGAAAGAAGATGCCAGTCAGCAAGAAAAATAGCGACAGCGAAAGTGATGTTCCTCCCAAAAGTCAGTTCACATTGTGGTCTGCATTGTTTCTACGGATTTGGGGTGTTTGCTCTAAGATGCTCTAGGAGAGTCAAAGTCAATTACAAGCATAATAATATACTGTACTCCTGCCCTTCAAAAATCTATGGCTCTTTTAACTGATGAGAAAAAATTTCCTCGCGCAAAATATGTGGCAATAACCTTTTGTTGATGCTAATCCTGAAGTCAAAACCATGGCCGTAGTCAGGGTCAAATTTTAAACCTAGGCGAATATGTGAATTACGTACCCGGTTGGGAATGTTGTTAAATGTAATTTATGAAAACCTAACATCCTGTCCTTAATGTAGACTGGTAGTATCTCTGGTGGTTGCAACAAAGTACAGCTGCAATGCTGCTCTTTTCAAAACAGCCGCACAATAATAATAATTTGATTTGATTTAGCCGTACAAAAATGTTTTGCGGCAGCATTACAGAAAGTTTACCGAGGCAAGTGCCTCATTTGCCTCAATGTAGCTACGGCCTAGGAAACAGTACAAAGCACGCGTTTTCTAAGGTTTATCTTTTGCAGTGGATGTAGAAAAAAATTCCAGCCATTAATTTGTAAAGTCATTGGGTTCCACGTATTAGTTGTTGATGGGACGACGTATTCCTCCGTCGGCGTTCTTCTAAACCTGGCCTGTAACAAGCGAACGCCCCACTTCATGATTTCTTAATTCGTGTCAGTTCAATTTGGCGTATGCTTGTTGGAAATCTAAAAATCGCATCGTATTGCAAAGAAACTTCGAAGTGCTTGCTTTTTAAAAGTTTTTACCGCAGGCGTAAACCCATGTTTTTGTCGCCATGGCCTCTAGCACATCTGCAAAGATGGTTTGGTTCGCAAATACTATTTTCGGTCTTTGTTTCAGAGTCAGCAAAACTTAATCAAGCCGGAAGCAAAAAAGCGGCTGCCAAAAGCAACATCGTGTCAACTGAACCGGTATACTTGTTTGTTTGTTTCTTTAGTATAGTGGCTAGTGCTTTAAATTAGATGAGCCGCTAAAGACAGTTTCCTGGACCGCTACTTTCTCACTAATTCAAAGCAGATTTGCAAATGGTCAAACAAAGCAGCCCGGTATGGTATCATTTCTACAGCTTTCTGTAGCGATTTTTTGGACCGGAACTAACTTAAGCCATTCGTAACTAGCAGATTGCATCGTACTACTGAACGTCCATTCTGTAAGTTGGGTGGACATATTACTTCATCATTGCATTGATGTGGACGCTGGGTGCTGTTTCTGTTCCTGTCACTTTACACGCAATACCAGTTCAAATATTTTCAGGGCATTGTACGGAAGCATCTTCCCCGAGCTCCATTTCTGTTCGGCTCGAGTTTCTGTTTTTCGTCTGCCCATTTGTTGTACACCGCGCTTAGCAAAATTGGTCTCCTGACGCAGCCACTTAGCATTTACACACTTGTTTTTTTTACCGACTTGGGATTGGGGACACTGTAAATGGTGGGGGCCCCTGGCTGTAACCCATCCAGACCCACCTTAATCCGCTACTGGGGTCCGGCACTGCTGTCCCCACTGACAACCGCGTAGCTTTGAGAGCTGTGGTTACTTAGTTTCTGGTGGGGTTGGCTCTCTGTTTAGAAGTCCAGTACTGTTTTAACAATGCGAAAACCAAAGCAAACTTTTCTTTTAAGGTTGGTTACGTAATTAAATCGTTCTATTAAGGGTAGACTGTTTTTTAAGGTTGAGCATGTGATGTTATGCTTGAAAGCCAGTGTTCAACTGTATTGTGACACAGATACACGAAAACCTTCGTGACATTCAATGCACACTTCCTATCTAAGGTGGTTCAAACAGTTTTATGCTTTGGCATGTGACTACAAATACTGTACTTCCCAGCCTAAATTTACAATGCAAACCCAACGTAAATTTCACAATGTTTTTTAAAGTGACGGAGAGCAAATACGTACAAGATCTGTAATTGTGGGTTCGTAGATGGTTTGGGTGTTATAACATGCTCGCTGGTATGTACTGAGTGTGGCGTGTTTTTGGATGGCCTCTGCTCCAATATGTTAGACCATATCCCGCCAGTAAATGATTCACTGTCATTTACGTCTGACACGCTCGCCAATTTTTCAATGTTGCGATCGAAAAGATTCTTTTATATGAACTGACTTTCTGCTTCCTCGATGGAACCACAACACCTGCGTGTTTGGCTTTCAGGTAAAAAAGAAGCAAGCAGCGACGAAAAAAGGACCGAAGAAAAACCCATGGTCGGATGATTCGGACGCCGGCGGTTCTTCTGGTAACTCGACGTCAGCAGCCGATACACCTGTGAAGCCACGAAGCACCAGCGCCCGCGCTCGCAAACCTGTCAAGTACAAGTTCTCGGACAATTCTGACAGCGATAGCGACTTGTGATTAAACGGATTCTGATCACAAGTGTTGTGCACTGGCATGCCGCGCCCTCACTGATGCAGCTTGAGCTGGCTGCTGAGTATAGTGAATGTCACTGTACGGCACGCCTGCTTAGAACTGAAGGGTGTGTACGATGTACACGCCTATGAGACCAGTGGCTGAACAGCGATGTTTTGATTGAGCAGTGACCGGTAAGCTTAACACACCAAGGTCGCTGTCATGTCGCACTGAGGTCGCTGTCACGTCGCACCGCTGATGACTTTTGCGCTCTTGATGCGTCACATTACGCGTTTGAGCGCTGTAGGCGTTACACCTTTGTGGAAGCACTTCCTTATTACTTTTTAGCTTTTCTGTCAAGTCTTCAGGTAATTGCGAAATATCTCTTTTTGGACACAAAAATTGATCAATATTTTCAGAACGCTTTTTACGATTAAACTCTGTGCATTTTGGTGATTTTAGGAAAGTGTTTGTTTGGAGTTTTTGTACATAGACACTGCCATATGCGTGAGAAGTTGGTTGTTTGTGTTCTTTTTTTAACACGACAATACAAGTTTACGTAGATCGCATTGCTTATAAATGTTTGCTGGAAATGTCTGTGATCTTGTGGTTCAAGCAGTTTTTGGTTGGCACTTTACCAGATAACTATGCGGGGAGTTAGCGCCCACTGGCGTGCACTGTAGCTTACCAAGCTTCTGTGACAACTTAGTATGCGCTGATATTAAAAAGGATCAAAAGGGCTATGCAGACATGGTCGTTCCTTTGAGAAGTGAAATACCTGGAACTTCCAGGTGTTTCACTTCTGAATAAAAGGAATGACAGTGTCTGTGAACCAGTTACGGTTAAGAACTCATATCGGGACAGGCAAGTTGGGGCAGCGGTAAAATAAAATTCCAAGTACATCGTACCCAGCTGCAGTTGTTCAGCAAAGTTAATTGTCAAAATATGTGGAGACGACTTCTTTCATGCAATATATCCAAGTATGGGGATATTACTCAAGTTTAAGTAGAAAAAACACAGAACTGATAGACCAGGTTGTTTAGCTGAGCGCTCAACGGTTGGTTAATTTCTTCTTCGAAAAGGTTGAAGTGGAGCACCGAATTATAATCCAATTTGGAGTTGTGACGATGTGAAACGAAGGCAAATTTTAAGTCAGTTGGATGATTAGCACAGTTGCCCTGAAATGCTGGGCTTTCGGGCTGCAACCGGTATTTATAGTGGAAGTATTGCATAGATCCGCAATGAACTGGCGCATCAAGTAAAAAAACGGCTAACAATCGACTTGGCTACACCCAAGCAGACAATGTTTGCTTTGCAGCAGTTTGTAGCTTACAGCCGACCAGGCTGTGCACCTGTTGTGCTTGCGGCACCATCCCAGTTGTACAGCATTTGGTGAGTATGATTCACGTCTGTCAGCATGATCAAGATGCCACTGAACGATTGAAACAGCAGCTGGTAGGCACTGCCGGTAGACCGCAGGAAGTGAGGCAGTTTGAAGGGAACGTGAGGCAGGCCGGTAGCCACGGGGGGCATTCAGGTGCTGTGTGCCCCCAAATTTTGTTGTGTCCAGAAAAATTTGTTTTAACCAAAAGCTATAGTAAAAACAGAAATCTTTCCCCCCCAAAAAATGTATTTTGACCCATGTAGTAGTCACGCTAGCGCGACCGCTACATGTGAGCAAAGTCGGCCAAAGCAAGGAGCAGGGAAAGACTAAGCAAGCGACACTTACAAGTGACTTCCATGCAGATGGAAGAAAGAGCTTTCTTTGCCGATTCGTCTGGCGTGAAGTTAACATCGATGACGTCACAATCCATTCCTCCCGAGGTTCGAGGATCAAGCCCACACTGAAGGTGTGCGAACACAACCGGGTCGCACACGCTTCACCCACCAAAATCTTAAAACCTGGCTGCAGGCCTGACGTCAGGCTTCATCGATGCAAGGTCCCTACAAAACAAAAACATCGGCAGCAACAAGGAAAGAACAACAGAGGCCGTCAATGCAAACACAAGCGTTGTAAAGTGCATAAGAAAGCATTTAGCCAATATGGAGAAATACACACATTAGCAGATATAAACACGTGAAATCCAAGTTTAAAACCCGAACTGCAGCATTGTTACTCATTGTTATGCAGCGTACATACAATACAAACATTTTTATCTTTATAAACAGAACGGTGATCCAGCAGGTGCTTTGTTTAGCTGGAAAAGCTACCAGTTTGCATGCTGTAGGTTTACAGTATTGATGTTGAATATACTTCCCACATTAGGGGACGTTGGCTTCCTTTCCGACGCCCATGCCCCCTAGATAAAACAGGAGGTTGTTAAATTTGAACCGTTGTGAAATTGTTCATTATAAAGCTGTTTCTCTCGGAGGCCCTGATTCATGAATCAAGATTAAACAACGTAATGGAACAGAATAGCTTCTGTGGATGTGATAAAATCTGAACTTAAGGTTGCCATGAACTATGAGATGTCCTGTGGAGATTTCTACAAATACGCCAAAAAACAGCGACCTTTCAAATACTGGCTTTGTTAAGCTGTGGCAGAAGAACACGTTACTTTGCAAGATACACTACAGTAGGATGGCTTTTCGGAATTGCCTACATTTGTACCTGCGTGTCAAAAGAAAAATATGGTGCAATGAAAAAAATTTGAACAGCTGAAAGTTGCTTTCAGTACATTCTTCGAATTTCTGAGGAACATCAAAAAAATCTTTGCTAAAAAAATATTTCCATATCATATCAAACTGCAAAAGTTTTATTATAAAACTGAAAAATTGAGAAGGGGATGAAAATGCTGTACTTTTTTCATTTCGGCAAAATTACTATTTTCCATCATTTGTCGATTAGTTGAAATTTTCTCAGATGCAGCCGTTACCAATGGCAGATTCACGAGGGTCAATTTCCCTCCCAAACGACCAGACCCGTCGCCAGGATTTCGCAGCAGGGGGAGCCAAAAGCCATAACGGGGGGCACATTTTTAAAATACAATATTTAATGTATGCAGCAACCGGGGGCCAAACATGGGGTGCACAGATTTTAAATGGGGTGGCCGGGCACCGCTGGCGATGGCCCGGACTATAGATATATTGTTGCGAGAAATTTTGGTTTCAAGGCCTTAGAAAACATTGAAGTGCATATAACATCATTCTGTGTGCGGATTTTGATTGACAAAACGAAAAACGCACGAGTGAATCGTTTTGCATCAAACCAAAAATGTAATAACATCTACACAAACCATATTCCAACTCCGTGGGAAATCAACTAGATTCTGATGTACGAATGTGTTTGGGATAACTTGAACTAAAGAATGCTTGGGAGTTCGAAAGAAGTTTTCAAAGTGTTGTTCAGTTTAGGTTTGATGAGTGGCCCATTTTTGATATAAACGTCCAAAAATGGAAGTTTTCGGTTTTGAGAATCATTGTGTAGTGAAGTTTGCATTTTTTATTGAAAACGAATATATTGCGACAACGGAAAGAAAGGCGAAATGTAAAAGTTTGAAGAAAAAACTATGAATTAAAGGTTGATGAAACGCCATAGAAGTGTAGATATAAAACACAAAACATGTTTGAGGTAGTTTAAACGACAAAAACATGAAACGAAATATGGAGTGAATCACAAATTTGTTCAAAACGTAACAACGCACCAACATCTCGTAAAAACATCACAAAACTAAAATGACAAAACGACCATCGCTGTGTGACAATGTAAAATATGCACTCAAACCTGAAGCAAATCAGAAGATTGGCTGCCGTCGGAGTGTTGCAAAATTAACGCGGTTACCGAGGTGGCCAGTCTGTCGCTTGCAATGTCTCTCGTTCTTCGTCTGTGGCATTTGGCCAGGGTCTTTCTGTCCTTAATGATCTGGCCCAGATCTCGTCTTGCACGTTTCAGGCTTTGTATGATGCTCGGGTTGGGGCCGACTTTGGATCCGATGGGCACCGATGCAAGTTTATCCTGGCCAGCGAAAGTTGCCAAGGTTTGTTCCAAAGCAAGGCCTGATCTTCGTTTGCTGATCTCGAGCGACAGCTGGTGAAGAGTAGCCCTGATGAAGATCTTTTCACGAAAGTTGGATTCTTTGACCTTCTTGAAGCCAAGTCGGTTTTCGTCGGCGCGGATGGCGAGCATTCTTCGCTCGAGCAAGTCGCAGAACTTGACGAGGTCGCTATCCCGAAGACGATCGTACTTCATCGTTGTTCGCTTGTTCAAGTTTGCCATTTCCTGCAATACACAAGCAAATAACCACTTGTTTCGAAAACTTATAACATTTTATGACACTTTTTCCAACAACGACATATGGCATGCATTTCTAGTATTAACTGAAACATGATCAGAAAAACAAGTTTCACATTTTAACAATAAGGAAGATCACTAACCTTTGCAACGATGTTCGATGATTCTTCGATCTGAAAATGCAGGTTGTCCCCTCTGAATATCCCTTGCAATGGAAAGGCAAAGCCGAACTGCGGCCTTTTAACACGAAGGGACCGTCCAGTTTTTCACTGCCTTTCTCTCAATCGTTTCAGTCAAATAATTGCTTTCATTGTTTGTTCACGTTTGATATTACGCAACGGCAGGAAAAAGCTGATAAGACAAAAATTCGACAAATTGGCAACTTCAGGCATTAAGAAGAAGCAAGAACAGAGCATTTTATAGTTCCTATGTCTTATCAGTGCTATCTGAAAAGAATCTAATTACGACATCAAATATTCTGGGATTCCTGATTTTTCACAGTTACATGTTCGTTTTATCAAAAATTTTTTCCGATAACTGCACTTACCATTGAAGTTTGCAGTGTATAAAACAAAAATGAGAACCGATTTTGAATACTAGAGTATCAACACTATTCCAAATTTTTCAATCCTGAATATGATAAATAAATACAAAGATTCTAGATATTTGCCTTCTGTTGCACATTTGCAAAGTGATGGACTTATTTACAACATCTTCCAAGCTGTACTCGAAGTAACTGCGTTTTGTAAAAATAGATTACGTCTTTAAATGCTTAGACAGATATGATCAGGCACAATCTTACGAAATGCGTAGTTCATAAAGCCTTGCAAAAATCTTTCAATTGTGTTTATGGAACATGGTGGTATTTGAAAGTTTCTTTACAAAGCTGCCTTTTCTTCACAAATAGCATTTTCTTTGTTAAGCTAGCACCGCTTCGAATGTTTAATCTGTTCTTGCTGCAGAAAGGATTTAGCTACCGGCTTGCCATTCTTTGTATACGTTTAGTCTCATTAACTTCAAACAATATTGCCAAATATTAGTCTCACAGCCAATCGCATTTCAACCAAGCAAGTCTGATGCCGTTAGCGAACAGTTACGAAAAATACAAATGTGCAGACACTTTGCAGTTGTTCACGAAAATAATGGATGTTGTCTAATGAAAGCACCAGTTGCAAAAGACATCAAGATTTTTCATTTGATTCATAAAGATGATTGTATAAAGACAGTAAAATACCTGTGTGTTGAGATTTGAAAATGTGTTTGAATATTGCAATAAAATTAACAACGCAGCTTCTTTTCGAGCTTAACAAAAACACTTGGAACATCCTTGTATATTGCACGAGATATTTCTCGTTCAAGAGCAACCAGTAGAAGCCCTTTGAAATTTTATACAAGGTAATATATTGGAAAATCTGGCTAAGAACAAGCAACAAGATTCGCTGAATAGACGACATTGCTTTGTATTCAGTTGCTAACTCCCAGGATGGTGTCATGACATCTAGCACAGCAGGTGTTCGTTTCATGGACCTTGCGACACTGTACAGTAGAATTGGTTTAATTCGCCATCGCTTATTAATTCGTCAATGCGTTACTTTTTCGTCGGTTCCGGCAGAATCCCTATCTTTTGTGTACATTTCTGTTCGTCTAATTCGTCACATCTTTCTATCCCTGAGAACAGTTTTGTTCGGCAAATACGTCATTTGTAGTTTCGCTTTTGATTTCTAAGCAGCTAGTACGTGAGGGAATTCAAATAAATTAAGGATCTTTATCTGAGAATTGTTGCACCTCGCAATTTGTTTATCGAATTTATACACGAGGTGCGAAGCGCCACCCGACTACCGCTGAGAGAACGCGGAAAGTCTTAAAAGTTTATTAAAGATTTAAGAAGTGCTAGATTAAATTGAAGAGTCCAGATAAGCGCGACTTGACTCCTCATTGAGAGAACGCGGAAAGTTTTAAAAGTTTGTTACAGATTTGAAAGGTGTTAGATAGGGACGCCGGAATGTCGGTAGGGCAGGGGGGCAGTAAAAAAGTTGAGAGCATTGGAAACTTATAAAAACAAAAAAAATCGTCACCAATTATGCTTGCTACTGTTTAACAGGAAGGCTGACCTAAAAAATAACAAAAGAAACTATTGAAAATGTATTTCAATTCGATCGTGATAAACCATAAAATTATCTATGATGCTGTTATGAAAAAGACACCTTTGCCCACGTTGTTCCTCTTTTGAAATGTCAGAGGGCAATGCCAGCGCTCTCCGGGTCCCTGCATATCGTTATCAGCAGTCATTGTCTCGTTGCATTACCTGCCAAGATGTCTGCGTTCAACAGTCACATGCGGCAAACCGCCTAATATCGTAACTTGAAGTGTACAGTAGAAGATTTGTTGCCACGTTATTTTTACACAACAAAGACCAACAGTAAAACAATCCGCTCGCAAGTTTTGCAACTAGCTGCCCCTGCGGGCAAAGGAGCGGTCATGACTGAACTGCAAGCTTAGCACTGCATGACACCAGAACAGTGAACCCTGGCTCTTGAGCACAGGGCCTACGAGTGGGGGGTGCAAGAGATACATCGAACCCTGGTCCGGGAGGATAAAAGTACTCAAGCTAAGTTTTTCTGTAATCAGGCCCAAAATTGATGGTCACTTCCTTCGACTGAAGGGCTTGTAGCTATATTTGAAAATCTTAGCATGGTAGCTGTTTTATCTATATTCTGATTACTATTACAAACAAGCTATACAAGTTTCGATGAACACCCAGAGGTAGGGGGCCCGGTATCGGTTTTCGTATCCCCTGGGAAAATTTCTCTCAAAGGTCCTCCATTGTGCAGTGTGAATTGTCGTCCCAGCTAATAAACTGTCACTGCAAGAAATAAATCAATTAATCGGAATTGAGTTGCTGACGTCAAGTTTTCTAGAAAATTTTGGTTCTTAGTCCCAATTTCCAGGGAGGAGAAAATGCCCGTTTCGACCACTCTGCGGACGCCCATAGCTTTGACGTACCACGAGTTCAAAACTGTTTGCTTGAGTTCAGTGCAAAAGCGCACCCATAATAGTCATTTGTTTCGCATTTACATGTTCAGTAACAATATTGATCTGTAACAGAAATTATGGAAAACCATCCTGAATTATTTGTGTGCGCATGGTCGTCCGCAGAAATTTTTCCAGGGGGGGGCAACGTCGACATATTGCTCATCCTTTTCATGTTGCTGACGATGCAATGCAAATGGACGTTCATAAAGCACTTTACCCTTTCTACACTACAAAGAAAATATGTCGATGATTTCTGCTATTATTTCTGCTATTATTTTTATAACTTTCTTAAATTTTCTGCTATTATTTTTGAGTTCAACATTGCTGATGAACAGACACAAACATCGTTGACAACGATATACCGCTTCTCCGGCGTCCCTGCACCCCTGATTTGCACATAGGCTGTTTGGAGATTTTCAAAGCAGGGTACATCTTTTCAAAGAAAGATTGAAATAGTCTTTTAAAGAAAGCCCAAATTATGACGTTATTTTACATGGCAATATTTGTCAGCATCACTTACAAACAAGAGCTACAAACGTCTGGGATCTTGTTCGAAGTGATCAATCACGATTTCATATAAAACCTTGCTTGTCTACTGATTTTT
>JGI24022J15233_10000886_pt1 | contig 22222 bp, 7 predicted proteins | sample Ectturendosymbi2_FD_15233 | JGI IMG/M metagenome (IMG submission 15233)
CTTAGCCTCTGAAATTGTCTCTTCATTGTAATAATTCAGCATCATTTGAAATGTTGAGTCTAGAACTGTTGATTTATGTCTCTGATTCATAAAGAATTGCAGTGAATTAACTATAAATGTAGAGTTCTCTTTCTTGGCATTTGTTTTTGCCTTGGTTTCACTTTTTTTTACCATCTCTGATTTTAAAGGTATGTGATTTTTTCCCTAGGCCTTCTTTTTGCAGTTCCTCTGTTTCATTCCCATGGAATACAACACCAGCACAGTTTGAGAAGGCAAGGTTGGAACACAAGTCCAGCAGAAGTTAATCACAAAGGCAGCAGCAAAGCAAACCTGCTTGTTAACAACAAACCTTATTCAAAACCTTTACACAGCTTTACTAGCAGCAGTAGCCTATATCAGAGATGACCATTGGACTGGACTTGCATTGGAATGGATTTTTCTCGCTCTGTGGTCACAAAACGGGAACTTTCAAACACGGCAAAGCTGTCAGTTTTTAAATCGATCTTTGTTCCTAGCCTATCTATGGTTATAAATCTTTGGTAATGACTGAGAGAGCTATCTCAAGTACAAGTGACACAAATAAGAATTTTGCCAAGAGTTCACGATGTGGCAGTTCGTGGCAAAGTGCACAGCTGTGAAATTCGTAAAGTTTTGAATATAGAGCTATTTCACCGAATAGAGAGATCTCAACTCCGCTGGTTTTGCCTTGTGAAAAAATGCCCCAGAAAAGATTGGGAAGACAAATCCTGCTGGCTATACCCACGGGAAAGCGGCTAAAATCAAATGTTTCGAAGCATCTTTCGCATACACCAAGCACTTTATAATCCAAAGGTTTTGATTCGCAGAGGAATCAGAAATCAGTTGACACAATTCAGAACTTTACAAGACTATTTTCATTAAAACATAAATGTAATCACACAAACAAGTATTTTATCTTGTTTGACAGAGTTTCGTTCGGACAAGCCTATTTTTCTGAGTTAGCCTGACAGGGATTTATCCGGACAAGCCAATTTTTCCTATTGCGGCCCTGGGCCTACAATAGTCTTCTGCCTCACGTCCTGGACTTTATTGGCAGGGAGAGTCTTTTTCCGGAGACTGACTTTATGTCCAAATTCAGCCGTATTTATATTCGAGTATTGTTTCAGAGTTTGTTAACACCTCTTTATTTCATGAGCTTTTATTGGCTGCCTTTTGTTAAAGCTTTTGGTGATTGGCCAACTCAAATAGTTTCTGGAAGCTTCGGGAATTGTTGATGCTTGGGTTTTCACCCTCTGGACTTCAGTTCATGTTCCGTTTACGCATTTCCTGTTACATGCATTTCATGTCATGATCGTCCATTAGGTAATCATCATGTACTTTCTGTTGATATTTCACTGTGATTTTCCCTGGGGTGACTTGAGGTTATTGTCCTTGGACAACAGCTTAACAGATCCTATTGCCTTGGCAACGGTTTGATAACCAATTTTTATTGGTTGACACATCTTGTCGTTGCGGTTAGTTTCGTCAGGCTTCTTAGCTTTTTCGTAGAGTTGATTTTATATACAAAGATTCATTGTTCAGGCACAACTTGCCTGTAACATGATTTAGGTGTAACAGACTCTTTGCCTTCTGTCTGTGCATTACTTACTAAGGTGATGGTACACTTCATTTGCACATGTGATACTCAACTTTGGCATTTTGTATTTGTGACTATGTTACCAACTGGGCGATCGCGAGTTATCAAGACATTTTCTAGTCGAAGACAAGTTGGCCACCCATGAAATAGACTATATTTATGCCTACACAACACACACATTTATTTTTTTCTTTTTTGTTTGTAAGCAGACACGAAGTCCATAGTGTGAACACACACACTCTGCAGAACCCAGGTTGACACAAACAGACAAAACAGAACATAGTACAAGGCATTGAAGCCGGTGGAGTCACAGGGTTACAGGCACTTTTTACAAATGCATTGAAGACCGAACCATTGGGTTACAGACACATTTTTCACACTGTTGTTATTAGCTAACACGTAACACTTGTTGCAGCACTACTACGGAGTAGGGTGCAAAAGGCTGTGCCTATTTTGCCTCATGAGGCGAAAGCACTGCGGGAACTATTTTGCTTTCCCCATTCGGCTTAAGGCAAAATAGCTAGCTCCAGTAGTTATTTTGCCTCATGAGGCAAAATACATGATTTTACATTGGCGGATCTGGACTGGATCGGACTGATGATTTTCAAAAATTTGGCAGATCAGGTCTCGATCGGATTCAATTTTTGCGGATCAGGATTGGACTCGGACTGAAAAATTTGTCAGTCTGCTCATCTTAACCCTTTTAGTCCCGTGTGCGCCACTTTTCTTTGCAATCCTATAACTCGCCAGGCGATTAAGCTAGAGAGCTATACAAACCTTCTACGGCTTCACCAGGTCTTGTAGTCAAAATCGAAAAATAATTTTTTTCGTTTTGGTTTTGAGTTTTTCTGAGGGGAACGTCACAAGTAGGGTTGTTTTCGCGATATTTTGGCCATCTTTCCTTGGATCTGGGCGCTGTCCCAATGGGCCATTTGGCCATTTTTTGACTCAAAATTTAGTTAAAAACTAGGTCAAAATCTGCGTCTGTAGAGCCTTTGATTGATTTTCTATCATATCGGTAGCGAAAATTATGGCTCATCAACCAAAAATTGACCAAAATTTTGCACCCTCAAAAGTCACTCTTGGGGGCATTTCACCGCCGGCAATAACTCGCCGTCAGATTGAGCTAGAGAGTTGTTCACACCCTCTAAAGACTCGTGAGGGTATGTAGTTTGCAATAAAAAAAACGTTTTAGTTTAGGATGTCTGTTTTTTTAAAGGTGTCGTGTATTTATCGTGTACTGTATTTGACTTTTTTCGGTGCTATTTGGCATTTTTTAAGGGTTGATCTGGCCTTTTTTACTTATGACTACTTGGCAACCCTGCTAACCACCGCAAATTTACGCTTTCTATCAAAGCTTCTATCAAAGCTGCTTGTGTATAGTGCTGGCGCGTGGCCTAAGGTGTTTTGATAGACCAAGACAGTTCTTAATTTTTTCCAACGGTCTCTCAAAACATAGCAGAGACTCGCTTTATTAACATCATCAACCCCCCCCCAGAACACTGCTTTACTACAGGGATGGGCAATTAATTTGACTCGGGGGCCACTTTGAGAAGGCTGCATTTAGCGGAGGGTCGTACCTTCTTATGGAAAGAGAAGCAAGTATTGGTTAAGTTGCTGAACGGAGGAAATTTCAGATTTGAACATTATATTTCCTGAATGCTTCCGTGGGCCAAATGTGGCCTGCGGGCCGCTATTTGTCCTCCCCTGCTTTACAATCATCTCGGTATTCAGATAAAACTATTGCGGTCTCTCAAAATGTCTGCAGTCACTCATGTCAATTCTTAAGAAAACTCTGGAGGGGCTCACAGTAGCCTAGGTTGTTTTGAAGGCCCGTAACCAGCTTGGGACACCATGGGTGGAGAAGAGTTTTCTGAGAGGGGCCCAAATTTTTAAACTATGTCCGATAGTTTTCAACTATGCTCAACATATTTTTCCTGGGGTTGAAAAATTTTGTAGGGGAGGTTTTGCTCCCCTGGTTATGGGCCTGTTGTTTTGTAAGCGTGGGATCCTTTGCCAACGAAAATCAAGTGAACTGTGCAGTTTTCAACGCCCTAATCAAAGTTATATAGTAAGAATGGTTGTTTTCACTATGTATGTGTGGCCAGGTTTTTTCACTAGCACCTCAGCAGAGTCCAGAGAGGGGTAAGTTTTGAAGCTCAAGCTGTTTTCTGTATTATTTATAAACGCGTTTTGTAGTTGGCAGGCCAGGCTTCAATGGTTGCTGCAAAATACGGTTCGGCAGTTGTTGAATGTTGGTATTTCAGTAGTTATTGCTACACTTGTCTTCTGAAGATAACATTTTGTTCGTAATTGCAAATAATGTGTGCTGGTTAGTCTTTTAAAAGCGTTGTTAATTTTCTACGCTTTCATAGCCTAGCGTTGTTCATTTAAAATCTGTGTCATGTGGGATTAAGTCCTAGATTTTCCATAGGCACTATGGAATGTGGCCTAAGTAGTAAAAATGTTACCATTAATTCTCTTCATAAGGTTTACTTATATTCTCAAAGTACCATTGCTTAAGTTCCTAGTAATAAAAATGCTTATAGTTCAAAATTATTTTCCAAATTGTCCAGTGGCTTTGAATCTCTTTCCATACAAAAAATGTCACTTCCTTGCTAATTATCACTGTATTAATCACTTTGAAGAACAGCTTCTCAAGCTGTATGGTTATCAGTAGCCTCTATAGTCATGAGTAAACTGATGACATGGAAAGACTTTGAAGACCTGGTTCATCAAGGTAAACCTATAGACAGTCTGCTTCAAGAACAAGGTCAAGGCCAAGGTGATGCAGATGCAACTTCCGGTATGTTAATTAATTTCGAAGCAACACTTCAGTTGCTCTGGTTATGCTGCTTTTGGCATGATGGTGAATGGGTGTGTTGCATAATCTTCACATTGCATTAACTTACAGTGTGAACTTCCCTTTGGGTGTTGAGGCAGTGTTACCAACAAAACTTGCTAGCAACACTGTAAACTGACACTTGTATCTGTGTGCAACTTGACCTGAAATCAAGTGGCAGAGTTACTTGTAGCAAAACAAAAGCAACAACCTATTGCTAAATTAGCTTTTTGAATCACCATGTATGGGTGGGTGAAGAACAGTGGCTTCACAATTTTTGCTTTTGTCTAATGCAGCTATGTCCAACCCAAATGGCTTACTGAGCCAAAAATTATGTCACCATCTTAACCAGGGCCACACACTGAATAACATGCTAATGAGGGCCGCACATTGAATGGCTTACTTTGAACTTAGCAAACTAAATTTAGCTTAAGCCAATGTCCTGAAGGTGTGTGAAACCTTACTGCAATGGTAACAGATGTGATAATGTGGCACTGAGGACCACCTGCAACAAAACTGTCAAATTCAAATTTATCAAAATAAGGACAGGTTGTCAGTACGTACGATACTTTACTACAGCGAAAACCTTAAGTGGGCCGCACAAAACCTTCGACTAGGCTGCGGGTTGGTCATAGCTGGTCTAATGCTTTTGTGTTTGTCAAAATAGTTCATCCTTGTTTGCTTGGTGTTGAAATATGATAAGTAAGCATTTCATAGCATAGTATCATCATGTGAAGCCAATAAAATTTTTTTCAGGAGAATAAGCCATGGTTTGAAATTCCACATTTGAACTGTTAAAATAGCAAAATTTGTTCTAATGTTGCTGTAATAACCAGCTGGAATTACAAACGATCCTGAAAATTTTTAATTAATCTTTGAACAAATCTCATTCCTGCTTTTGGCATGTTTCCAATGACGTCCAAATGCTGCGTTGCACATAAAAAAACTCCAAAATCCCCAGTTACAGAGGTCTTTCCTGACATGAGATTGCTTACTAACTGCAGAGAAAATATGTCCAAATGGATTTTCTTGTTGGACACATGTATTTGCATTTTCTTGATGCTTTTACAAGAAGCATTGAACTTAATAAAATATTGTATAATATCTTTTGAAGTCCACATGCTTTCTCCCATTAAATTTTACATTTAGTAAAAGTAGTGCTGATGAGCATGCTCTTTGCTTAAACTGGCATAGCGTAGTATCAAGCATTTTTGAACATACCAGTTTTGGGATAACTGCATTCACAACAAAACAATTAGCAACATTTTGATGAATTTTGTGACCACTTTATCGTTTTCTTTTTGGTGGTAACTGGGTTGCGGTATCTGGGCAATTCTGAAAGACCCTAAATGTTTTTATGTCAGCAGTGCATTACATTTATCTTCAAGGTGATAACTGAGCTGGTTCTGAAAAAACATAAATAGATTACTGTGTTTTGTAGGGACTCTGTAAATCATTTCATTCAGTGATTTCAATCCATTCTTTTCAGTTTTTCATCATTTTACCTGCAAGCAATTTAAAGGACTGAAGATGCTTAAAATACGTGAAATTGCTTTGCTTGTAAAATGACTTGCAATTTGATGGACTGTGTCACCGCCGTGGAGACTTTTTGCTTCAATCTATTTTAATACCCTGTATCCTGCAAAAACTTGATATATCCTCACACCCTTGTTTACTTGAAGATATATTGCTTAGCTGGCAGTACATCCTTCGCCAATGTTACTGTTAATAAGAATGGAATTTTAGATATTTTTTAACATCATAACATGATTTGTTACTTATAATTCAGGTTGATAAGCTTGTTCCAGCCCACCTTAGTGTCACTCCTGGTCTAAATGTGCTAGATACCAACTAGTGCAGGGGTTCTCAACCTTTTTCTCCTGTTTACCCCTTGCCAGCTTCCTCACATAAAATTTAGCCCCTGTTTTTTGTTTACTCACTAGCGCTGTAGAAAAAAACAAAGTATTGTAACTTCAGCATCATTAAATTTACCCCCAGGGGGTAAATTTACTTTCGGTTGAGAACCCCTGAACTAGAGAATTGATCTCACTGTGCCCAATAACCCACCATCAACTTACTGTACTGCTCAATAAATCAGTGTGAGCATCAGCTAGTGCGTGAACAAGAAATAAAATGCAGATTAGAAGTATATCGATTGATTTCATAACAGTGTTAAATATGTATCAATGAACTAACTCCATTCTCTAGGTTTGTAATGTTAAACTAGGTAATTTCAACTGCCACGAAGGGAAGCGTGTTTGTGAGAGTGCACATGGAGACATTTTCAATGTTTAAATTACAGAATGTGGTACCACATGCAAATTAAGCAAAAATTTGGCCAAATTTTCAAAAGTACTCATGAAAGGCCAAACAAAATATTTGCAGTCAATCAACTTCAAAAAATCCCAAGTTCCTGACCCTGGTATCATGCACCCCATAATCCAAGTGTTTTCTAATGCCCCACAGAGGTACGAGTGTCGGTGGTTTGATTTTCTTGGCACTATTTTACATTGAGGTATTTAGATGTCAAGATGGAGAAGATAAATGAGAAACGTAATTAAAAAATTACCTGGTAGGTTATTGCCAGAACCAGGGTTGACAAGCCTGAACAAGACCTTTCACGGTAGAAAAATTGCTAAATTCCGCTAGAATCCACTTGAATAAGACCAATTGCATAGGCTGCTAGACCAATTGTCCACGAGATTCTAGCGGATTTAGGCCGCCAGACCAATTACTTTGCAGCTAGGCATGATTAAAATCTGCTAAATTGGCAACCCTGGCCAGAACGCACCTGACTAACAGATTTTGTTTTAGTCATGTGCTGTTCGCGTAGTAGTATTTCCGAGGTTAAGACCATGGTACAGTGATTCAGTGAAAACCGAAATCCTTGACTCCAGAGATCGGTCATTTGAATCTAAATCAAAAGGTTGACAACAGCTGAATTTTTCGAGGCCTAGTCCTGGCACAAAAAGCTGTTGTCAAGGACGAAAACAGGTAATTATGATTGAGATCAAATTCGAAAGCAATTCTAAGGTTTTCGTCCACCGTTGTTTCAAATATCGTGTGTGGTGTCATTTTCCTTCGTAATAAGGAAATAACCTTTTTTGTTACAAAGAACATATATTTTGACTGATCGGAAACATGACAATATCGCAAACTTTTGGGGGCCGAGAAAAAATTTGTTAAAAACCTCGAGGTCAGGACCAAAACTCACCAATTCTTGAGGCCGAAACTTAACAAACGAAACAAGGCGCTTGCCAGTCTTAATGAGTCTGTTTTGCACCGTGCGCATACGAACGGTCCACAGAGCAGAATTAGCAAAACGTCTTTGAACATCTGACGCCTGCTGACCAGCTAAAAAACGTTTAAATTATTCGACATAAAACGTAGGCATGATTGCTTCCACTGACTGCAGATTTTGTGATAAATGGACGCAATCTGGAGTAGCTGTCATTTGGGTGACAGTTACTCATTAATTATTTGTCATTTGTGTGGTTTTATCCAACGAATCGAGTGTGAAAACTGACACAGGTTTTGCGTTGGTGAAGACTGACAGCAGTAAGTTTCGTTGTGGAAATATGCCTGTCGACGTTTTTGTCGGTTTCTCCACAAATAGTCAATGTTCGCGGAAAAGTGTAGCAAAGTTTAATTAGTTGCGTGTCTTTTTGCACAGAAAGAAGCAAGACAAAACTTGAAGTCGAAATCGGTGGAAAAAAATTCTTGCTGCAATCGATGCTTCCCACACTGGAAGAAATCACGCTCAACCAGCGTGATGAACAACCGAATCTGGTTGTGCCTCCACCAAGCGTTCCTATAGCAGATGTTTTTCCCCTGTACGTTGTTTTTACTGTTTTCACTGCCTGGTTTGTCGTATCAGTTTGCACAAGTGATTCTTAACGTGGTCCACCTGGAATTTGTAGCGGTCAGGGGCGTAACGAGGAAGGCAAGGGGGCACAATTCTCCGGGAGCTGAATCACTATGGGGGCGCTGAAAAGTCCCAACAATAACACAGATACTTTCTTCAATACAGTACATTTGCTCCGAAAAACTCCAGGCTCAAGAATGGGGGCGCCGAAATTTGCTTTTTGCCCCCCCGGGCACCATCTGACCTCGTTACGCTCTTGGTAGCAGTTCACAGAACAGAGAGTTCTATAAACCCTTGACAAAACATTCCTGACAATTGTAACCTTTACTGAACAATAAATTACGTAAGATCATATAATACGTACTTGTGTTTGTAGGTTTATAAATGCCACGTGAATAACAAAGTGGTCCATCGGATATTTATTTTAAAAGATGGTCATTGGCTAGAAAAGTTTGAAAACCACTTGCTTACACCAACATTTACTTTTACAGACAGCCGCAAATAAAATTCTCGAAGACGCCGTAGTGCCGTGTGGATGAGAGGAAAGTTCTAGTACGTTTGCAGTGTGGGCTGGACAAAGACACAAAAGTCGCGAACAGCTGCGGACGATAACATGCATTTGCCGGTTGGCTGCGAAAGTTGGAAACTGCGCCGCACTAGTGGAAATTGAAGCCGCTCTGAGATGGCAGCAACTGTCGCGAGCGTGTGGTGCAGGGATCAGCCTCGCTTGCGTCAAAAGATTATGTTTGAACCACGCCCCACTTAAGATAGTATGTAATTGAGTGTTATGCATGCTTTTTGTTCATATGCTCTATTCTGACACATTCCTTTGATTAAGGAAGCAGTTGACGAAAGTCGTCTGTATGCTGATGGAGTGTCCTTAATGCTAAGCGTCCAATGATATACCAATCCATTATTTTTCCGATATCTGCAGTGCATAACTTTCCATTGCTATAGTCATTTTTACCATACTTTGCATTTAGAATATTTCGACGCATTTAACATTTTCTTACGTTTTTCAAAATTTATAATCTGCTCAGTACCGATTTGCCTGCAAAGAAAAATTTTGCCTTGAAGTTGGTATTCTGTCAGTCTAAATGGACTCCACTTGTGCTCACAGCAGGTCAAAAGCTAAGTTAATGAGCGGGCAAGAAAATAACATGGAGTGCTAACAGTGAAAGGCAGAAAAAAGATCATCACCCATTTCTGGCAATTGGGCAGCAAATGTTAATGTGGGCTAGGTACCAGATCCCAATGGTGAAGATAGTTGGAAATATTTCAGTTGGGGTCTTCTCTGAAATACGATATAGCTGTTGATGCCGTATGAGGATGCGCGTCCCTACTTTGAAAAATCGGCGTTTCTCGTGTGAACGGCGTTCTTCCCGACCCCGCCACTGATTACACTGTTGTAGATGCCTGCAAGATCGATTTTTGCAAGTTTTGTGTAATCTACTACTGTACTACATGCAAACTATACCTTGAAATATATTTATTGAAACACTTTTTGATTTAACGAAATTCGCAGTACGCTATCCGCACTTCAGTTTTTTTTGGCATCCTCTTCAACTTCTGTAACGGTGTAATTGTTCTAAGCCGGATTTCGTTGTTGCTGGTCTTTTTTCGTACAATTTTGTGTGTTGCCAAAAACTCCAACTTTCATATATCCTCATCATGTTACGCTTTGATGCTTCTCAAAAAAGCGGAAGCATTTTGACAGCAGTGAAAATAATTTCACCCTTTTTACAGTAGATGTTCATACCAACAATAAAATATTTAAGTTATCCTGCCTGTATCTTCATGTCCTTGAAACGTCGCCATTGGCGTGCCTGCGGAGGCTGAGGCTAAAAAGATTTCTTAACTTCAGCCTCCGATTTAAGAAATCTTTCCTGAAAAGATTTCTTAAATCATCTCTATGTAAAAGCTAGTTTTTTCGTTAACACCGTTTCCCGCATCTTGCTGTGCAGAAAAGTTTTATCCGGTGCTCATTCCACGTGCACGACAAATTCTGTTTTTTTGCAAGGCGTGGAGCAAATATAAATGTCTCTAGATCCTTTGTTTGCTCCTTAGGCCACATGCAGCTTAGCAGGAAACTTTATTGTGTAAAAATTTGCGCACAAGCTTGTAGGTTTAGATGTTACGTTGCCATCGCTACAGGCGTAAGAGGCCGGAGGAGGCTATAGCTTCCAAAGTACTTTTGTTTTCGCGTAAAACTATTGCAAACATGAAAAAAAATTATTGAAATGGTATTCTTTTCAAAATTGAATTTACCAGTTTAACTCTTTCTAGTATTATTGTTAAATGGGGCGAAAATTGCAGATGTGTGTCTTAATATTAATTGCAGAATTTAAATAGCAATATTTTTGGAAAAAATTTACATTATGGGTATGAAAATACTTGTGCGGGCAAAACGCTATAGTCCCCTAGGTTGGTTTTGGTCTTATTTCCTTGTTTCGCAATCGTGAACTAGGTCATCGATTCAGAAACTTGAAGGTATTCAAAACAGAAAAGGCAGCCAATACAAAATTGGAAGCTTGTTGGTCAGAAAGAACGTTGCGGCGTTTTGTATGGGGACAGTGGCTCCCCAAGCACAGCCGGAAGAAAGGCTTCCCGTACTACTCCGGCTGGGGTCTGGTAAAAAGCGGCCCCCTAAATCTTACTGAGGACCTTTGTTGCGGCATACAAACACACCAGAACTGAACTCACCAAAAAATGATTTCACACATTTCCTCTTTCAAAATTTATTATTTATTTAACACGTCACAGAAATTGATCTTCCCACGATCAGTAGGTTCCCATTGTCTAACTCTAAACCAACCATTGCGAAATGCATTGTGGATAGATGGAGTTTATTGGCGCAAACATTAAACAATTTTTTAGCTTTGTTGTCAGCATTTCCCTTCGTAAGTTGGCAGTTGTGGAGGTAACGTTGTTAAATCCGTTTCATGGTAAGCATTTTTAGTATAGTCCAGTAAGAAATCGCTCACGAAAATTAAGTTGTAGGCCACTGGCGTAACAAGAGTTTTCAGCCTGGGTGGAAAACGTAGCTGAAGGAGGCCGACTGGCCAGGGTAGGGGGTGCACTTGCTAACACTCAGAAAAGGGTTGAAAAATGAAAGTGTATCCGGATGTAGATTTCCATACTAAAACTGGAAATCACCGTGAAACAGTCCAAAAAACTTCTGAAAAAGGCAAAAAAACAACAACCTACTGAAAACAAAAGAATGCTGAATACAGTAAACCTCGGTTGATCAGGATATTAGCCAAAACCGGATCGAACCACTGGTATAGCATATCACGTTGAACATATCGCTCATGACACGCCGCCGCACCACGATTTCAGTCCATTAATCAGTCTTGAGTGTGCGTATGTGGAGTATTATCCCTGAGTGTATTGTACTCGTCAACATGTCTTTGTGTGGAGGGCATTAACTTCCAAATAGAGTGGCTGCTTATGGACCAGTCGCAGAAATCTCTGTGTTTGTCCAAAATCCCAGGTTTCTCGCAGTCAAGTAACCTAAAATTATGAACTTAAGATTTTTCATAACTGCCTGGATAAGGCGGTTACTAGTCTTTTGTACCATTGTACATACACCACTAAATTCGTTTTGCTTCTGTGCAAGTCTGCTGTTGGGTCGTAAATGCGTTCAATTTAAGTAATATTCACCGATATCTCAGTACTTAGATGACGTCAGGCTAGAAACAAATCTTCTCGGTTAATCCGGATCTTCGCCGAAACCGGATAAAATCGTCGGTCAAATCGAATCCGGATTAACCAAGGTTCACTGTATAAGTTAAGTGGGGGCCCAATTTTTGCATTTAGTTTGGCAAGGGGGAGGAAGCCAACGAAAGTTTGCCGATCACTGCTGTACGAAATACTATTGAACAGAGCTTCAGCAAGTTGAAGTTAATCAAAACGCTTCACAGACCAACTATGACCGTTAAAAGATTAACAAGTCTGGCAATGACATCTACTGAAAGTGAAACTACAAAAACATTATATCTGACTGAGTTGACAAAAACATTTCCATCTTTGAAAACTTGGAAAAAGTCATTTTCCTAGCTTGAAATATAGCAAATGCAAAGTCTGCCTGCTTAATAGACAATAGCGCAGGCAAGAATTTTGTTCGGGTGGGGCCAGTCATCTTGAGTCCGACTGTTCTTTCCGTATATTTTCTAACAGTTGAAAATTGATGTAAAGCACCAGTAAAAATCTTAGCAAGTGTGTTTCGGGGAGAGGGCATGGCCTCTGCGACCTCATTCTTGCTGCGCCACTGTTTATAGGTTGTATTGATACTGCAGATCTATATTCTGATTGCTACACAAACAAGCTATACAAGTTTCGACGAGGATACCACAAGCTAGGGGACAATAATCGGTCTTTGTACCCCCTGGTAAAATTTCTCTCAAGAGGCCCTGCCTATAACGACATTTTTCTCCATTCCTATAAGTGACGTAATAGGAGAATTCTGCTGCATGTCCCTGTGACACAATGCACATTGCCACTAAAAATGAAACCTAGCAGACAAGACATCATCGTAACAGGAAGCTTTTCACAAATCCCTACTTTGAATAAGTAGGGTTAACAGCTCTTCCTTTTTGTTCACTGTACTGTCCGCTTTTTGATTATGGATGGCGTTTATTTATTGATTATCTATGAATGATGAGAACAATGCATTTAGTAATTTTCAACAATATGTTGCTGCCATCATCGCTCCCTCCTTGTGTACGTTTCACACAGCCCAGTTTGCGAACCCAGGCTCATTTTAATAAAATGTAATTTTAGAAATTTCACTCTTTGCCCCCTGTCTTGGATGCCCGCGGTCGTCGTCCGCCCCTGCTCCTAAGGCATCTCTACCTCTTGTTTACTGTATCAAGACAGTTTGTTTGCAAGCAGTACCGTAGACACATGTGGAACATTTAGGTCCACATTAAAGTAGTTTCTTACGAAACCATTTTTGTATTTTGTAGAAATAATTGCTATATTTTTATTTCAGAAGATTTTCTTATGGTTTACAGTTTGCACATGAGCGCGGCGAAACGGCTCTTACACCGGTCGGAACTTTACCTCGGTGAGCCACAAGGCGTTGGATTCACTTCTACTTTTCTTGCGATGCAATCTATCCAGCACCGGTATCAACTGCAATACTTATAATTCCTGTACCCAAGCGTAGCTCTCAAATTATGACCACTGGGTTTTAATGCAAAATACAGTACGGGATATGTAAAGTTCCACCGGGTCGTTTCAAAAGAAACGCATTCATGCCAATTCCATGCTTCGGGTTACGAGCAAATATGTTGTACAAGTTATGAGGTAATACAAATAGGCCAATAAACAAATTTGATGTTTCTCATCAATTTTAATCTTGGGGTCAGATGCATAGTTAAAAAAAAAGAAATCTAATTAAAAAGAATAGCATTGAACGCAGGGTTTTACTTATGAAGCAGACAAAGAACTTGCGCAAATTTTTGAAGATAATTTTTACTATTATTTTAAAGCGAATATCTAACTAAACTATGTGTGGAATGGTTGCGTTAATAAGAACCACCTTATTTTCTGTTTTGCATTATCTAACAAACCTAATTACAAATAAAATTGTAGGAAAGTTGTGTCCATTGTCTTTTAATCACGGAGAAGTTAGTTTTGGCAAATTTTGGAATGCGTTACATTTTCTTCAAGGTACTGCGCATCTTTGCGATTAAAATACTTCAATTATTTCGACTTCAACCGATCTGAAAATTTTTACTGCAAGTGAAATTAACATAACCGTTCAATACGAACGCAACGGCTGACTTAAAATCGCTGTTTGCACAAACAATTGTTCCAGTATAGATTGAAAAACATACGAAATTCAAAAAAAGTTTGATCAACAAAGCCAAGCGAAAATCGTTCTTGGGGATGTTTGCCTTTGCAGTTCGGATTTCCGCGGGACGGTACAACAAACAAATAAAGAGTCGTTTGAAAAAGCAAACACACAAAAATGCATTCAAGAATTTTTATCTTTTTTAATATTGCTGGGAACTAAGCTTTTCATCATTTTGTTAACTTTGCTCGCGCTGTAACTGACTGTAGTCATTGGACCTGCAGTCAATATACCTTTTAGGCTCTGTGGTTTACTGGATGCTTGCACAATGTTGGCCACTGCTTGTTGAATAATTTCAGAGCAGTCCGGATAACGTGCTACACTTTTCAAAATTTCTTCAACATCCCTAATGTGCTTTGCTTGCACGTCAAATATTCTGCACACGTGCAACTGGAGTTTCATCGGCAACCGCTTTAAATGGTTGTGCAGGATGGATGGAGTTTTATCTTGATCAAATAACCGCTTTTGTTTCCTCCAGTGAATAAAACTGGGCATGTTGGAAGATTCTTGAAAAGAAGTCTCGCAAATTCCATCCAAGACAGGATAGTAAAGTTGGCGAAACTTCGTGATATTGGAATCAACAATCTTTGATATTTTGTGTTTGTCCTCACCAAACGTCATACGGAAGTCACCACAGTAGGACAAACCAGTGATTGTCAAGAATAAATCCCTTTCAGTGAAAGACTCTGGCAACAACAACAACGATGTCAAAACTGCACTGATCAAATTCTTTTTGAGTGACTCCAACAACTTTGGCGACTTTTCAAAATCATGTGTAAGAATGTTAACAGGCTTGTGAAGACGTCCAGCAAAATACATGGTGTTCCATGTGGTGAGGTCCTTCAGCAAGTTGTCCTCTGAAATTGTTCCATATTTAATTGTCCTGCCTAGCATTTGAACACCAGTGTTGAAGTAAGCAGCAGCACCATAATTTTCCATTAAAGACAAAATTCTTGTTAATCCTGCTGCTCTCATCAACACAGAATAGTGATTCTTATTCATATGCAAATTCTTTCGGTGCCATTCCTTAGGATCAGACACAACAAACACAAAGTCAATCATCTTGGTTGATACAGGCTCAGAAGGATTTTGTGTAAAAACCCCTGAGCCATATGAAAACACCAAGTTCATTCCTCCAGGGAAGCTGCTCAAAATGTTTTTATAAAATGAAGAATCAGGCACATCTTGCCTTAATTTACTAAAAATAACTTGAGTTACACGCATTATGAGTTCATAATAGCATGTAAAAACTTTAATGACCTACACATTTAGTCAAAAGAAATACCATATCAAATATAATTTCATGGCATCTTAGTTTATCAATACTCTCTATCTTCATGTGGAAGCAACCATCATTTATAATAAAATCCAAAGCTTTCTAGCCTCAAATCAAGTGTATTACCTGTTTACCAAACTTTCTCAAGTTTGAATAACAAGATAACACATTACTTGAAGACCAGTGTAACACTTACTGAATTTGCATTTTTCGTTTGTGTACATATTTAAATTATTCTAGTTAATATCGTAATTCAAGTGAATATCTTGAAACAATCTAAAAACTGCATTTGGTTATTTTTCACCTGTCTTTTAATCACCCAGCAATAAACAATTTTCACATTTTCATTATACCACATACATTTAGCATACTAATTCAAATGGTCAAACAATATCATGGACATCCAAAGCTTTTCTTTTAAAACACAGCATATTTCTTAAACTAGGGTTCCTGCTGTATATAATACAAAAGGTTACAAATCATACCATTTACCCCTTTAGCGGGGTAGCAATCATCTTAAGCAAATTTCACTTGGTGAAAATATATATCAGAAAATGTAGATGAAAAAGTGGGGTGGTAAACAGTATTAAGTCAAAGGTATTTTACTCACACTTCATTGCAGTTAGTGTGATAAAACTTGCTTGCCATGCCACTTTTGAAAGTTGAACTCTTGCATAACTATTGTCAACAAATATTATTTGATTTTATTTGATGACTTTGCATAAGGTTGGCCATTTTAAGGCACTAAAAGATTGGCAATAACATTACTTTAGCAATATGTTCAGATAACAATCTTTTATAAAACTCTGGAATGACAAAAAGATAATACTGTTGATTACAAGTAGGGCAGTGGCTATTCTGCCATCAGTGACAAAAGCACTGTTGGAACTATTTTGCCAATAGCCTAACCTGATTGGTTGACTTGGTCGTGTGACAAGGACGATATGCTTGGATTTGCATACTGTCCTTATAACGTTCAAGCTAAAAACCCAAACCTAAAAGTGAACCCTAAAATGTAAACCCTAAACCAATAGTTTTCAACCTGGGCGTCACTACCGCAGATGGATTGTGAACCATTTTTGGAGGGTCACAAGTAGATATTTTATGTACACAGCTTTACTACATTTTCTTCATTTGAATTTTAGATGGGGGCCGTTGGGTTGTACTGGGTTGCTAAACTGGGCTGCAGTGCAAGAAGGGTTGAAAACCATTGCCCTAAACATACACCATAAACCTACACCCTAAAACTCAAAATGTGTGTGGCTTTCGATTATAAGTACATAAAAAGCACTCCCATTGAAAGCGTCATCTCTACTAGCAAAGCCCAAGCAACAACCACGTGCACAGCAGATGTAGACACTTCCCCTTGACCAGGTTCCCCATACCGCTAGTGTCATGAACTCAGCTGGATATGGTGTGAACGGCAAAATAGTCCCAGCAGAGCTTTTGCCACTGGCAACAAAATAGACACTAAAACTAAACAGGCTAATCTAAGCAAAACTCATTTGTCATTTTACAGCAGGCTAAAGTACTTTGCACAAGGTGCTTGTGGAAAAAATCTCAGTGGATCTTGGAGAAAAAATTTGGTTTTGCTCTTGGAGAAAAACACTCAGTGTACCACAGTCTCAAATGCAAACTGGGTGGATACACATCAGCAAGCCACAATTCAGTACAATACTGAGGCGCATTTTATGACAAAGGTCTAACTGGGATGATAAAATACTCACAGATCCCACACTTCTTCAAATTTCTAAAAACAAGTTTGAGAAAAAAGTTGACAATGCAAGGTTGGATATTTCTGCTTAAGGGCTCTGGGACTGCTGTGAGAAAACATTCTTTGACATAAGGAACGCATCCGATTTCACAATCCTATGTCAGAGTGATCCTTTCACAGATTTACCAGCAGCATGAAAAACACAAGGATCAACATAACAAAGTCACTGACATTGAGAAATCATTCAATCCCCTTGATTTCTCAAGTGGTGGGATGGCAGTGGCACCAGAATGTGTCAAGGTCAACAAAAGACTGGCCGAAAAGATATCAGAAGAATGCAAGGAGCCTTATTTACATATATGTCGAAAACATGAGTGCAATTTTGTTGTAAAATGTGGGGGGCAGCTTGGTGTTAAACCAATATAGACATTGGGTTGAAGCAGAAGTAAAGTTTTATAAATGCAAATTCCCAATCTTGTTTTCAGGGGTGTTTTGAAAGCAACATGTATCATGCTTTGCGTTATCTTTATAAATGATTTACAAATTAATCTTACAGGACACGGCACTACAGTTCAGCAACATGATCAGCATTCCAAAGTTTGACAAACATACAGCGTGATCACTGATCACATATGATGGCATCTGCTGTTACAAGTAAAAGTCACGAATTTGGCAATAAGTAATGTCAACATTCACCATTAGCTTACAATTTAATACTGATAGGCAGGGCTACCATACCATCCTTATTTCTAAGATTTGTAGCTTACTTACTTTGAAGTACTACGTCTTAGAAAATATCACTGTCCTTATTTCTAAGAAACGTCCTTATTTGTGACTTGTGTCCTTATTTTTTCTTATTTGCTGTAGTGTAACAATCTTAAATAAGTACTGTCTAATAAACATACAAACTACAGTATTTATATCTCATCGTAAGCATGTTGTAATCAAGATTTTCTGACATAATAAAATTAAAAGTACTATATTCTTGCAGCACAGATACCTAACGTACCATCAGGCACTGTTAGCACCGTAAGCTGTCTAGGCTGGTTAGGATTCCTAGGAAAGCTGATTTTTCCGTGAAGGTTAAGCATTTAATTGATTCAAGAAATAAGCAAGCGAAAAATACGTTTTCTGTGATGATTGCAAGAAGGAAGTCGAGAATAATACATTGCTGAAGCAAATGGTTGCTGGAGATAAATACACAAATGTATGATCTGATGTTAGTCATGCAAACAGAAACAATTGTTTTATTTTAGGCAATAAAATCAAGCTTCCTCAGCCATCCTTATTTTTGTTCTAGATCGATGGCGGCCCTGCTGATAGGATATTAATTGAGACTTCTGTTGATGAAAAGAATAGCTCATTTGCACACATATAAACAGTAATTCTGCTCTAGACTTAGGGTTGCCAGATGGCCTGGCCAGTATTTTACTGCTAATTTGGCAGAGGCCGGTATTTTGAAAATCAGTGTCTGAGACCAGTATTTGGTGATGGTTTATTGCTTCATATGACTCAGCCAACAAGCAGAAGCACTACAAAAAGCCATTGCTCTAAGCAAACCAACCATCAGTGAACATTATGGCAAATTAAAATATAATCGTGTATAGCTAACCAGTGTAAATAAAGAGGGGTGCTGTGTCATATAGGATTGGTGAGGGACCATGGCGGTCACCTAGTCCATAGGTTCTCAAAGTGCTCCGTACGGAGCCCCAGGGCTCCACGAGAGAAACCTCGGGGCTCTGTGAGCTGTTCGTTTACTTATGTTTTTATTTTTAGAAATTTATTGTGGGGCTCCGTAAATTATGATCAATCTCTTCATGGGCTCCATAACACCAAAAGTTTGAGAACCCCTGACCTAGTCAACCAACCCAGTTTATCACTTTTTGAAAAGTGTTAAAACACAACAGTTGGAAATCAAATAAGCGCAATTAGCAAAACAAACAAACACAGAACATGGTGAAGAAAATGTACAGATGAAAGCACATGCCTATGTACACCTTTTCAATACCAATGAGTTGATCAAATTTAATTGAGGAATTTGGTGTGGTTAAGAATGTTTCAACAAAATATAAAAATAAAAAAGTAAAGAAGTCACAAACTAATTAATGAGGTACAAAAGAAAAACAAAGCAAAACAGAAAAACTATGGAGTGTACTTTCATGCTGAAAAAATGGGATGTGCACAAGGAAGAAAAAATACGAAAAAGTAAATATACATAAAAACTACACAGAATTACAAAATATTAGAATTCAGAGAATTTTGTTTTGGATAAGTGAAATGTTGCTAAAGCTCATTTGGGTATCTTTTCATGTAGGAGGTGTTTCTTCAGTTTCCATTTAAAGGTAAAAGTGGTTGAAGACTTAATATCGTTTGGTAGTGAAGACCACACTTTTGGGCCAACAAAAGGGAACATTTTCCGGAGGAAGAGTTAACTCTAGGTAAAAATAGGTTGTTAGAGGTTGCTAGCCTTGTGGAGTGAGAATGAATTGAGCTGATTGGAATAAAATATCAAAATGGTTTTGAAGCAGGAGTGCATGAATTTGCCTACTGATACGGTATAAAGTTTGGTAAGGCGTAAGATCTTTTAAGTGCTGGAAAGGATCTTCTAGAGCAGTGGTTCTCCAACTTTCATGAGCCGTGGCCCGGTGTCAAGCAAAGTTTCTGACTTCATGCCATGTGCGCACACACAGAGCAATATTCTACATATCAAATACACTTAGAAAATTGATGATTAGCATTAGGGCTTAGGGATTCGTGTTTACGTACAGTAAGTGTGACAGGTTAGGGTTTGAAAAGAAAAATAATCGAGGTCAACCACTAAGTCCAAAAATGTTCAGTGGTGAAACTTATTGCAGCCCCCGTACTGTAGCTTGTTGTGGGTGCCTGATGTCTAACCAAAATGTTTTAATTTACACAACACACATTAAAAAAGTATTTGCCAAACTTCATTCTCTTACTCTGAGAAACAAAATAACTGAGAAAGAATAATAGGTCAGAAATTTCGCAGAGGTCAGAAATTTCGCCTGACACCAGATCCAGAGTCACTTTTCACTTTCGAGAGTAGCAAGACTCTGCTTGGTTATTTATTAAGTAAAAATATGGGAAAATTACGAGATAGACCGATGTATCGACCTGGCTGATGTAATCGGCGGATATTGGGTTTTGCCGATATATATCGGTATCGGCCAAAACGGCAGATTTTATCGTTCTCAGTAGGTGTTGACAAAACGCTGTTACATTCCTCATTCATGCAGACAACCTGCACAAGAAAGTACAACAAAGCAAGTCAAGACAGTTATCTTGCAGAAACACTAGCAGGTGGGTTTTCATAAACAAGCATACAAGATGAACCATGGAGCACGCGTCGGCCGTCGCAGCCGAAACAAAAGCATCATCATTAATCAGATTAATTAAAAATCATAGCAAAATATTGAAATCGCTGCAATTTGACTCATAAATCCTGATTTTTGAAGTTTTTGAAAAAAAGGTAAGGCATAGAATACATAATATTTTTGATAATGAAGAAGAAAATACTATTTAAATAGTTTGGAACTATCGGTTATCAGTATCGTCTATTGGTCCATGAATGGCCAATATACCGGCATCGGCTCCAAAAAAGCCATATCAGTCGATCTCTAAAAATTACCAATGGGATCGATGGTGGCCGGAGTCGGATTTTCAAATTTGAAAAATTCCTGGATCCTGATTCAAAAAGTTTAGAATAGGTGCGGAGTCGGAGTCTGAAAGAGTGACTCCGGCCACCTCTGGTATACGACGTTTCACGTTTCGATAAACAATGAGGAATTGGTATGCTAGGTCGAGTCTCGTTCAGAAGTTCTGTTAGAATGTTATGCCAGTATTGCCTGCAGTCGTTATCAAACACTTCGCAGTTAGCAAGCGCACACACTTTTATTGCGCTGTAGGATCTGATACTAGAGATTAGCTCCGACTAATATTGCTTTAAATATTGAATACTGCACTGGATCTTATACTGTAGCTACTTCACCTTTTCTGCCGTGTGTGGAGTTACGAAATCTTGCAGCTCTTTCTAACGATCAGTTACACAGTGCTGTGCATCAGAGATGAGCATGGAGCAGGACTGGATCAGGACTGAAGCCAATTTCTCCCGGATCAGGATCGAACTGCAATTTTTTTGAAAATTGGTGGATCAGGACTGGATCGGACTGAGAAAATTTTTGTTGTTTCAATGTGATTTGTCTAGCTCAACATATTAAAACTTTAATTGTGATCTGATTTTACAGGTATGTTAAGGCAGCGTCGGCCTATATGTTGCCGTCAATAGCAAAAGCTCTGCTGGGGCTATTTTGCATTTCGAACTGTTTCCACCTTTGTCCATACCATTGATTTCTAGTAACAACGTGAACACAGTTGAGTGGTTAGTGTCTGTGCCTGGTGTGCAAGTGTTCGTTGGTTCTGCTCTCACCGTTTCCTTTGGCATATCTAGTAGAGATTACACCTTTGATGGGGTGCTTTTATGAGCTTTTTCAAAACGTTTAGGGTTTAGGTTTAGGGTGTAGCCTACGTTTAAGTTTCAGGTTAGGGCTTACATTTACGGTTTTGATTTACGGATTAGCTGTCGGGTTTAGGTATTAGGTTCAGCTTTAAGATTTAGGTTTTGTCTTTAGGTTTAAGTTTGTGTTTTGGATTTGGTTTTAGGTTTAGGGTTTTAGGTCATATTACAAGAACTTTATGCTAATCCAAGTGCATCACCCTTGTCACTTGACCAATCCAACCAATCGGATTCTCCTAATGGCAAAATAGCTCCAACAGTGCTTTTATCTCTTACGCCAAAATAGACATTGTCTTGTTAAATTTTGGAAATGTCAAAAGGCTGGGTCTACTTTGCCTCATGAGGCAAAGGCACTCCTGGAACTATTTTGCCTTCAACCAATCATATTTGGCTAAAGGCAAAATAGATCCAGTAGTGGTTTTGCTTCATGAGGCAAAATAAAAATACATAATTTTGCATGGGCAGATCAGGACTGGATCGGACTGATGATTTTCAAAAATTTTGCTGATCAGGACTGGA
>JGI24022J15233_10000888_pt1 | contig 22215 bp, 8 predicted proteins | sample Ectturendosymbi2_FD_15233 | JGI IMG/M metagenome (IMG submission 15233)
AAAACAGTTGGAAGTTGGCATTACTTATAACAGGATGTTATGCAATGATTTCACTGGTCCGGCCCGCTTCAGATTAAATATGCCTGAAGTGGCCCTGTAACTGAAACGAGTTTGACACCCCTGTCCTCGGCTATCTTTGCCGGAAGCACCGGTTGGTGGAAATAGTTTGTTTCACAAAAATATTTTTAATGAGAGCATACAATTGCGCAACCATGATGACACACAACCAGTGGAGTGCTTCAAGAAGTAAAAAGGCTATGCGATATATACATGATGTTACAGCAAGTAATACAGTAGGCAAAAAACAAGAAAACAACTCAGTGAACTACTGCGCACTCGCGCCCAAATCTGCCAAATAAGCTCATTCGAGCCAGTGGGCACTCGCGCCCAAGAAAACGATCACTGTCCAGTAAGCTCACTCAACACAATTAACATCGTCTGAAAGCCACAAGACGGATCGCTCGTACGTTAACAGACAGAACTGTCTAAAGGAATCACCGAAACAAATCGAAGGATCCGTTAAAAACCGATTTCGCCACCACCAAGCTGGCCGCAACAATCAACGTTTTCCCAAAACACAACGCCATGATTACTTCAACTTTTTTTTGATATGGTGGATTGTTTTTGCCGCTTTATAACTGCAATGGTCTTGTAACGCCACGACTGAGTTTATATAATTTCTGGTTTCATTTCACTCGGTTTGTTTTTGTGTTCTGGGTGTGTTCCAACTGCTCCACCACCAGCAAAATTCCACAACTTTATAACATGCAGGAGCCGCGGGCGCGCTATAATTACGCGATTTAAGACCAGAAACCCTCACCATTGCGGTGCGAGTGACGTGGTCAGTGAAGCATCACGAGATTACAATCTTGCCGTAACATATGATATTAAATTTGGAATGTTGCAAGTGCGTGAGGGTGAGATTTCACTGCGTAAATGGTCTGTTGGTACTGGGCATTTGCAATTGCGCACCTGTAAAGACTGTAAAAATATTAGAAAATTCTTGCGAATCCGTTCCACATTGCGTTCGTCTGCTCCTCGTTTAGACTACGCGCAGGCTGCCAGGAAGATTTAAACGCAAGGTCACCCCGGCACGATGCCCTCCTCCCTGAAAGGCGTGCTCTTTTCGAAAACTGCGGCAAGACTATAAACAGATAATCATGCACTATCCAAACCTTCAAAAATTATGAACCATTTCAAAATTTTGCGAACAAACTTAGAACAAGGAGGCGGGATGTGGTGTATTCCAGTTTAGGTTCAGCGGTTCAGTGAGCGCTAGTCGCAGCCATGGTGTAACAATTTGTCTAAAAGAAACTTGCTGGGTTTGCTGAAATGTTNCCTATGCAAGCGTTCGTCAGTTCAACAACCATGCGTCTTAACTGTTAAGTCGGTTGATAGTTTAAAGTCAGAAGTTGAAGCGCTGAAATCAGAAGCACCATTTCGGCGTTTCTTGCCCAGTTACCCAGCTCTAGTTAATCAGGTAAACGCCACAGCCAATGATCATGTCAACAGGCGATTCAAAACAGCCGAACGATCTCAGAAAACGCAAATGTCTTCATTGTATGGAAATTTTTGTCACTTTAAACCAGGGGTTCCCAACCGGGGGTACTCGTACCCCTTGTGGGTACGAGATTGAACATCAAGGGGTACGAAGTTCCTTGGGTCACGGAGCAGCTTATATATCTCTTATAGAGCAATATATATCTCAAAATTTTTTGGGGGGTACTAAGAATGCTCTGACCTGACAAACGGTTACGAGCAGCAAAAAAGGTTGGGAACCCCTGCTTTAAACAGTATTTTTGTCTATCACACTAATCAGGAAAAACGGTAGCTCCGCCAAAATGTTGCAAATCGCAGATTCTCGTTCAGGTACCCCGCATTAAAATAATAAGTACACTGAAAATCCACCTATATCATTCATTGAAATTACGTAATGATCAAAGTGAGGCATGAGAAAGCAAACGTAAGCCTTCTTGGGCCATGGAAAGAGTAATCTGATAATTGATTTCTAAGCATAAAAATGCGTACTGAGTGTTTGCTGCTGAGGCCGAATTTTACCTGGGTCCACTGTGCATGGGATTCTAGCATTCCTATTCTGGAAATGTTCTTTCGGTCGCCACTAAACGCTTTTGATTTTGTGCACGCAACTGTTGCTGGTCTCACTAACTTGGAAAACTACACACGGTTTCGCAGGGCGGCCCAACTTCCGTAGTATGCCAATGATAGCGTCGTCAACGTTTGCCAGGCAACACGCATTAGTATTATAAGCGCACGTTGTTAGGGCTCATGAACACGGAAACCTTTTGGTGTTTGAAACGCAGTTATTGCTTACGTTTGACGCCTGTGTTTATCAGCTATAGCATGTAACGCACGATTTTGACAGAAGCTAATGTGGAAGGATAAAACAAACAGCTACAAGTCCATGTTCATGATTAAACCAATAAGAAAGCGACTGTTCTTTTTGTAAAGACATAAACAAAGCCGGTAACATTTTGATGCAAGACACAGACGTAACGAAACGTATGTAATATATTACTGTGCATTCAGATCACGTGTCACGGCGTCAGAACGTTCATACTTTCCTATTACGGAAATCTGAATTTAGGATTCGTTTGTATGAAGAATGAGGTGTGGTTGACGTAAATCCACTGCTGACTGCTCCGCTCAGATTACCNATGCAATGAACTGCTGTACTGCTTCCTTTCTAGTTTCGAAACAGCACATGGAGATGAATGCTATAGAGTAGTCTCGCGCTAGGGGCCCAAGCCAGTGCTTNAGCTAAATAAACAAGTGAGCTGGTGCTGATGTCGCTATGTAGCCTAATTAAGTATTTTGCGTTTATTGGCATGTTTTTGATTTTCATTAAATTTTATGGATGGGCGTGCCTCAGTTTATATTCATGCTGTGATCCGACATGTACCTGAGTGTTGAAAGAAACATTCCCAAATGTTGGGCAGTACAAGACGTTTTTCTGACCAAACAATTGGTTGATTCTCGACTTCAAAGCAAGCTGATAAAAAACATGAGTAAATCTTTATTTTCATGAGTAAAACTTTTAAAAAAATCTGATTTAATTAGTTTTAAAGATATGAAAAGTTTAATCGTCTATTACTGCTTTCTCAGTACTAATCTTTTAATTGTCGACTTCACTAGCATGATTAGAATAATTGTCTCATTGGACCGCAACCACAATCACCGTGGTTTGCGCTTCAAATTGTTGTCTTAACGAACTTGAAAAACTACAATGAAAATGAAAAAGGCGTTCAAAATATAAACATAAGACCACGTTGTTATCCTTTACTTCTATCTTGTCTGCAGATCAAGGCCTGTCATCAAGTTNACCGCAAGATTAACTTTCAGCAAGTCGCAAATCAATGTCTTTGAGTGTTTCAACACTCTAAACAGGCAATGCCTTACACTAGAAGCATGCATCTCGTACACTGGTGAATCTGTCGAAAGCCGAACAGGTGCTTAAAAATTGGATAGTTGATTAAACGTATCTTTCCTTTTTGGTGCCATAGATTCACAATACACATTGTCACTGCACTGCTATCATCTTCATCTTCCACATGATGGGAACTGTGCAGTGAGCCTTACTGTACAAAGTAAGCGCTGCTAGTTGAGCGTATTAGCCAGTTCTCAAATTTTACAAAATTTTGTGACTTAGATATCATAGGCAAACGACTGGATTTGAGCCTTGGGCTCAGGCCAGCACTCTTAATATTCTGGGAATACTCACCTAAATGCATATGGTCGCCACGAACTGTTGGGCTATTTGCCAAGATTCTTTGATCGCTGTAACGAATCGTGCAATATCCGTTTATTGAATATATTGCAAGAGCGAATTAAGTTTTATTAATTTTGAATTGCTTATGAGCAAAAAATGTAAGCTACACTGCATTGTCTCCTTTGTTATTTAGCGAGGCGTGACAACCGGCGTCCGTACAAAACAGATCTGTTCATAACAGACCCATTACGAATGTTGTCTGTTATGAACGTGGTCTGTTGTGAACGGGTCTGCTTTGAACAGGTCTGTTATGAACGTGGTGTGTTATACTAGGAACGTGGTCTGTTGTACTTTTCAAACCAATCGTCAAATTTGTTGTAGACATTGATTACAACATTACACTGGACACCCTCAAACGTGACGTGCTATCAAAGCGAATCGAGTTCCGAACGGATGCTAACTCGTCAGCAACAGGCTTTCCTATACTCAATGGAAATATCACTCTGAAGAAAGATGCAGAAAGTTGCTGGGTCAACATAATTTTCGTTAAGGTTGGTGGCGCGTTAGAACATTTTGTAAAATATCTAACCTGCTGTGGAAGGAGGAATAGCAAAATGATTCGATTAAATTGTTAGCACGTTACGTAAACTTTCGAAAAAATACCTGTGTGGAACAAATGTGCTACAGCAATTTGCAATAACTGTTTTTGCCGAGCGGTTTGCATATGCTCCTGATGTGCTTCGATTTGTTTTTTGTTCTGTTTATATTGATTTATCGCTCAGTACAACTTTCAAGGTGAAACGAAAGTACCAAAAAACACAAAAGCTAAAAAACTTCTCTTTGCCTACGATAATGCTGGATTGCCTTGCTAAAAGTGTAAAAAATGCGATGTAAGGGCGTTAAAGGTCGGAGTTTGTGTCTCGCTTATAACTGCATTGAAGGACTGTGTCTAACAAAACTTGTCTCAGCCACGTACGGAGTAACTAAAATGAGACAAATTTCTTATTTTAGCAAGGTATTCAAGATTACTCCTCTGCTATCCAAGCCACGTTTGCATACGGTCTGACACAAGCTCACAAGGACACTCCACTGTCATCAGTTCGTGATCCGTAAGTTAAAACTTTGACTAGATTAAAATAACCATGGTTGTATCACCAGTCAGCCCGCGCCATGAGCGGAACTGCACGCGTGGCTTTGCATCCAGTAACTTTAATGCATTATGAAAGCCATGACTCAAAAATTGTTTATTTTCAAGCCCTAATTTTATTTCAGTTAGCAGCAGAAATCTAAGATATCTACTCAATACCAGATTTGGATGGGAAAACCACATGTGCATGCTCGAAGTTGCAATTGAAGAAAATTCCAATGAGTTACATGAAGCCATTTTGTGAATAACCATTCCATGGACAAAAGTAGCAAATCAGTTACCACGGTTTCTGGGCAAATACAATTTTAATTAAGCTTCGAGCTGAAAAATGAAAAAGGAAACAATTTTTCTTGTTGTTGGCAGACTTTGTGGGTTTAGAAAACAAACATTCAACCACAAGCTTTTGACGCTTTCGTACCTGTGCATCATGGGTGTTTACGGAACGGAAATCTGATGACATACCAAGACGTCACTGACTTCTATTTGGATACAGTCTATGAGCTTTTTCTCTTGAAAGCTTGAACAATTGCGTATACGAAAGCTATCAAGAGAAACAGTAGAATTAACAACTGAAAGCACTTGTTGGGGCTTCGATTGCAAGGTGTTTCATGAAACTGGCATCAATATTGTTAACTCTTAAAAACAGCCCAGTATCCATCCAGCACATTTCCCTGTGGGAAACCACCAGGTTCCGAAAGTATTTCGTCCCGCCCTATTTTTACAGTCTTAATCAAATGAATATGCCAACGCTTGAAGAACCCGGCTAAGAATTCGGATAAGGCTTAAGGACAGGCATTAAAAAAGTAGCTAGTTTACTGGCGTTTCGCACCATCTCTTCCTCTCGGGAGGGTCGCGGAGACAACAATCCTATCTCTCGCAACACTTCACAATTTTCAACTACCCCGGATAGTTGTGCAGATCTCATAAAAATGCATGAATGAACTAGTTCGGAAATGCAAATCAATCTACCCGGGCCTTAGCTGGCCTCTGGGTCGCTTCCGAGTGAATGTAGTCAACAGAACTCCCCCACGCCAAACCTTGGTGTGACATTCTGGGCACCTGGCCGAGCCATCGAAGCTGGTATCTCGCTATTGGGAAGAGACGTGATTCGGTATTCACTGCTTTACGAACTTCAGAGCTGCGCACTTCGTCGCGAAGTGACACGACGTGAAGTAAAACTTCCATCTTTGCCGCTTGCACTTGATATACAGTAGTGTGCAAATTGATTGACTCACTTGGATTTTTTCATGTGCAAGAACTTTGGACGAGCTTAAGCATGCTTATTCGGTAGAAACTCGACTTTTATGCTGTAATAATGAAAGAACAGCATTGTGCAATCTTTGTCGCGAACACTGGGTACAATTACCACGTCATTATGGGACTCGCAATTAAGTTTGGGGCGTATACCACTATGAAGCACAAGGACCATGCAATTAAGTTTGCGGGTGTATACCACTATAAAGCTCAAGGAGTACTGAGCAGTCTATCCACATCAGCCTCAACCCACAACCTTGTTCCCAGTATGATACAGTCATCGACAGGGGCTTCCAATTTGGGACTTGCGAGTATCCTCCAGCGTGTAGACACTGTTAGCTCAACGCCACAGTGGAAGAGTTTCTATCCATCGTCCAGGTCAATACTGTGTTAAATCGACGGCGCTTGTAATCGAAGAGATGCTAACAACACACAGGCAATATCATTTGACTCCTTCGACTTGTTTGTGCTGTCTCCCTGTTGAAGTGATGCCATGTCGTTCAGTAGACAAAGACAAGATCACATCTAAATATTACCACAAAGTTATAGCTTAACAATTTGATTTGCGCTTTTTACTGTAGGTTGGCAGATAAATCAGACTGTGAAGTGTTGACGTATGTTGCTTTTTACCCAAGTTGCAAAGCGATCATGCTTGACTGCAAGCAAAAAACAGCAATTTAGTTTTGGTAGAGAGGGCTATGGTGTAACAATTGAAACCAATCTCCTATTTAATGCAGGCATCTTGCTAACTCGGCAAAAGCGCATACGGAATTCTTTCAGAGTTGCGGAGCCGACAAGACTTGCTTGTATGACCTTTCTGTCAAAAGTCAACTGCAACTTCCAACGAACATCTTTGCGTAAGTGTTCGTTTAGAAGGAACAGTGCACTACTGATCCCTGGCTTGCTATAGGTTGTCTCTGATGTTGCGTCCGCTTGCGTTTTTTAACTGAAATCTGCTGGACATCAAAACGAGAATCGACTGCTCGTTGATTATGTCACTGGAACAGTTATGCACGTGCACTTGATCTATCAAGCGACAGTATTTTTCCTGCTTTTGTAGAGATTGGTTCTTTTCTTGTGTAAGTTATTTGTTTGTTTTCACAGAAATGGCATGCCTGAAAAGAAAGACCTGAGTCTTGGAGGGACGAGATTAATAATCGCAGATGTTCCACTAAGGCTTGTAATGACAGTGAATTTCACAAATTACGGAGAGAATGCTTTTGGGACGCAACTGAAGATTTCTTATTCGCCCAAGCTCAGCTGGTCGAACGTAAGTGAAGGTTCCACTGAGTACCGTTGATGAGACAAATTGCCTGTTCTAGCGTTTTCTTCAAGGACGTAGTGACATGCATACAGGCGTCTGTCTTGATAAAGCTGATAATGCTTAGTTTTTATCGCNTGCAATTACATTTTAGTAGATTTGAAAAGTTTGCTAATCATACGGTTACACCAGAACAATGCGAACCTATCACTTTCAGTCNGCGCGATTTATGCTTTNGCTTGGGAAACCGACTCTCAGCTGTANACTTCCCAGCGGTACTAAATCGACTGTTTTGTTNATNGTGACAAGTGCGGTATACCAAAACTTGATATCTGGTACGAAANAAGAAAAAGTGTCCGCACACCTTAAGAATTTCGATTTTGTCGATATGCAGCCAAACTCCATTAGATAATTTTTGAAACCTCGTGTTGATAGTCGTTGAAAATAAACAAAGAGGCTCTTGCAGATTGGAAATGTTCAAAGTTCCAACAAAGACTTTTCCCAATGCATCAGCAATCAAATTGAAGATGGAAAAACGGGATCTTACTTCACAAAAACCCTAACTTACCAGTACAGTATACGACAAGGAAGCATCATGCCTCCAAACCAATGGGTAATTAACATGTTGTGGCAGTTTTTCATTGATTTGGAAGCCTGCGTGAATTACAAGTGTTTTTCTTCTGTGTTATATTTGCTGAAAACGTGGTGGAACTGCTTGACGTTGACTTTATGTCCGACAAATGGTGATCGTTTAGCTTTATTCGAAATTATCTGCAAGAGAATGCTTGCATTCCACATACTATTTGGTGAAGACTGCACTTGTTCGGAGAGAAATTTTTTACAAAACCCGTTTTAATGGCGGAGCGAAATCAATATCACGAAACGTAGTTTTTTAGTTGTTTTGTGGGTGGTTGTTTCAAAAACCGATGGTTGAGCATAAAAATGCGGAAGTTTGGAGAAAATGTGTTGGAAAGTTTGTGATTATATTTATAGAAATGCATTATTTATTCTGTGCACAAAGTGCTAGCTCATGTTTACTTTTCTTATTCAGTGTTACCTTGAAGTTCGATTTTTGGCAAGTGGCTACAGATCCAGTGGCGACACTCCAGACTTCAACATATTCGTTCTGGCTGATACAAGGTAGGACTTTTTAACCACTTCCCAGCACCTAATCTCTGATAACATTGCTGAGTATTCATATTCGATGCGCATGTGTGGTGAACAGAATAAGTTTTCTTTTTGATGTGCTCAGAAAGTGGTTGTATGTCATAGCTGTACCAAAAAATACTGGTGATTTACCTGACAAATTTGATCGGACGAGATATGGGAAGACAATGTCCATGGTTACCGGGTAAGGGACAGCAAAGTGCCTGAGGACATGTTGTGCGCAGTACAAGTCGCAAATAAAAAATTTTGGAAAAACATTGTAATGTTGAACGGGCATTGGCAAGTTACACTGCGAAAAAAGATTGATTTGGGCTCGGAAAAATAATCAAGCACGAAAACGTTGTTTGAAATAAGTTTATTTGGAAGCTCATGTCGAGAAACATGAGCCGTTTTGCTTTTCAATGATAGGTTTGGAAATCAGAAAAAGTAAAAATATAGTGTAAATTACGTTTTTCATGCCGTAGTAAACTTTTTTACAGTTAGTATTGGAGATGCGGGCACGTATTTAATATTTGATTGTAAACCGCTCTCAGGTCGACGCGCTGCAGTAACGTGGCCTTTAATAAAACATTTGACTCTCTACACATCATCATCTCTGCTAATGTCGTAGCAACAAACGCGATCAGGAAGTGTGACTGCTCGGCTGATGAGCCTTATGCATTTCGGTTGCTGAGTACTCTCGCGTGCAACTAAATGGTGCTGCATTTGCAATTATAACCAACAACGACGTAATCAAACTGAGAACGTTGTCAAGTAGGGAAAGATTGCTTCTTTTGAATTGGTCGCAACAAGAGTTATTTTGCTCGCTGTTCCAGCAAGGCATTTCACCTGATTTGAAATTTTCACTGGTTTTGTTTTTTCCAGGACACAAATGAAAAGCAATAAATCAACGCTTTTCGCGCAAAAAAGGCGCTTGTATGGTTTTTGCCGTTATTTTTATGACCATCGCATAAATGCGTCGCTCGACCGCTTTATTGGTTAAAATATTGTCATTACTATCCAAGTTAGCATGAAAAAGTGAAATCAAAGAATTTACTATCAACGAACGCCTGCTTTACAGTACGAGCGGTGTGGCAAATGACACAAATGTAAGCGACAATTACTGGAATGCGACTCGGGAGATCAGATACAGATCGGATGTTGAAGTGACGAGGTATTTACGATGATACTTGTGCCCGTAGAAATACCTGCTATTTGTACTACTAAGGTCCGATCTTTTCAATAAGCACGATCTTGGTGAATGTGCGTTGTAATCTGGGCAGAATGTTGGTTGCTATCACTGCTGCAGGAATGCTTTATGGAGGTTAAACGAAAATTTTCCTTCCTTGCCGTCTGGAAGCCATTATTTGCAATTGCAATCACCATGTTGCTTTATGCAGTGGCTCAGTGAGATAATCGCAGATATCATTTGTCAACGAAGTTAACTGGCATTTTCAGGACAAGCAGCGACCGCGAATTATCTTTCAACATTTCACGAGGCAATGAAACAGCATTTTCTGTTTGGGAGATTGGTAACGGTAGTGCAGATGTCACCGTGGAGTACAAAGTAAGTCAATCGTTCATCCCAAATTGGCCGTTTCGCATTTAAATATTGCCAGTTGTTTGCAAATATAGTCAATTGTTTGCTTTTGCATGTTTGCAATGGTGTAAGTTGCATTTCACTGATTGGATAAAAATGAATTATGGCACAAATGATGTTTATATAATTAGAACGCCATAGAAAGTATGCTTTTGCAGATCAAAGGCCTTGGATATGCAAACACTCCGCTATCAAAATTGACGTACACATTTCCAAGCAAGTTGAGTGATTACCAGCATTTGTTTTATTTGTACAAAGTCGATTGTAGCTCTAGTGGGGTAAGTGTTTTGTCTATATACCATTCTGCGCATAACCAAGTTTGCATATGTCACTATGTAATGGACTTTAATTCGTAATCATTTGAAACAATTCAAGCAGAGGTCTCATGAAACATCTAAAGCATTTTATCGGTGTTCTTTTAGGTGATTGTTGTTGCAGCGCGTACTTTTCATCCAATTCCAGTTTTGTTACGGGTTATGGTCTTTGTGAGCCTGCTGAATATGAACGTATAATTTGTATTCAAGCACCAAATGAAAGTATCATCTGCTAAATAAAATGTCGCGTGTTGCTCAGTCATTTTAGTCTCCGGGTGACTAAAAGCGGGTAAGACCAGTTTTGAAATCAAAACAAATGGAACACGTGTTGTTTTCGCAGAAGACCACGTTCTGCTTTTGTTCAGCCTAAACTGAAAAAAACGAAATTAAACGGTTCTTTTTAGGCAGTCTCCTTTTGATTTTGCTTGTCAAGCTAGATTGTACACAGCAGGTTCTCAAACGAGCATAATTAAATGAATTGTGTAAACCCTTGATTAAAATGTTCATAAAATGCAGCCGTTACCGGTTTACGAATATTTACGTCACTGTGTAGTCGTCGGCGACTAGCTGCAGCTGCAATCAAAACATCGTTAACCCATATCGGTTGTCACTGGATCNAGCCAANCTAAACAACACCAATGGTCCAAACGTAACNATGTACGAAAACAACGAACCCCTGACGCAGTTCCTGTTTGTAAGTGGAGAAGAAGGTTTTGGGTTGATGCTGTTGCGAANTGCTACACAGTCAGACCTCGTTTATCCGGACTACTTTGTTTTGTCAGATAATGTCAGTTTAGCGAGATATCCGGATAATCGGAATCGAAAGTATAGAGAACGAAATTCTTTTCAGAGCAAATGTCAATAATTTAAACAAGGGTGACGATGTGCAGTAGAGCTTGTCTAAGCGGACGCTCAAAAGGGAACAGAAAAAAATATATACTCAGACGAACTATCATCTTAAGCTAATATGTAGACTGCATGTGGAACATGTCTAAATGAAATACTCATAGGTTTTTTGTTTATTAGCAGATCCATATACGTTAGCTAGTGTGCATTCAGAATGAGATTAAATGTCCTGCAAGTTCTGCCACTGTTACATTCATTGTGCGTAAAAAATTGACTTTCACGCTTCTATTGTGATTACAATTGAGTAATAGTTGGCGTAATCCGGTTTAGCGTTTTTTTCATTGATTTGGCATATCTGTTCCTAAATTTCCGTGTCTGAGTCGGACAGCGAGGTTTCCGGATTAAAGGGGTCAAAAGCATTGAGACAAATCCGTTCCTAGCAGTTTTGTGTCGGATAGTGGGGATTCCGGTTAATCGGAGTTCGGACAAACGAGGTCTGACTGTATTCTTACTAAGTTGTTGCATGGCTGTTTGACCCGTTGATTGAAAGTTATTTTTGCTGATGTTAAGAGTTTCTTTCTGTGTGAAAAAAAATCGTTTCCTTTCTTTGATTTCGAGAGTTTTAGAATAGTTTTTCTGTTATTCAATTTTATGCAGCAAACGACACGTACAATCACAAAATATTGTATACTACGAATTTTAAAACATGTGTATAATTCATCGTCAAAATCCCATTAAAAACTTCCAATGCACTCTTTTTTTGGCGTAATTAATAAACACAGTGATACCAGTGGCCTAGTTCACTTCAACATCCATTTTGTGGCGATATAAAAAAAGTTTTTAGGGCACAAAATTATTTTGAGCATCATTGTATTTACAAATAGGATACTATTTTTGAATGATAACGAAAACAGGTCTAGTGGTCAAAAAAGTATAAAACCTGGAAGGCACTTTGTCTTGTGCATAAAACGACAAACTTTTTTTTTTCTAGACAAATTGAACAATAATTTTGTACAATTCTGCAAAACTTTTAATGCCACGGCAATTTGAGATTTTAGTTTTGCATCTTTGAGAGTTTTTCCGCCCTTTTATTGCGGACCACCTTTCTTAAAGGTTTCCATGTTTCACCTCCAACATCGTTTACTAAACCATTGTTTGAATTTTCCGTTTATGGTTTTTATTAAATTAGAAGGTCTGCCTACTTTTAATCTTTGCATGAATTTGAGCTGTAAACCTTTCAACTTGGGCAAAAATATTGGGGAAATACAAAAAATTTAAAATATTACTCATCGCAGGAAACCAAAGGATTGCTCCGCTGCTTTCCAAGTTACCGATCAGTATCATCCTATTTACACAGAATGAAACACGTTTCTCAACTAAATTGAATAAATCAAATTTTATGAAACTTCTGTATTGGGATTTACCAATCAGTATTTCATTAGTTCGCAAAAGGTCTTGTAAGCGAACTTATTGGATTTAATTTCCTAAAGGTCCGCCGTAAAAACATGAACTCAAGAATCATGCTGCTTTTGCTTTGTAAAAACTATGCAAATTTGTTCAAAGCAGTAGTCCTCTGACTGGGTAAATAAACACGCCAAAAAGTTACACAATGTGATCAGTTGTCTTAACACTTGCTCAGCAGCGCAATGTTATTAATAACAAATATTTATGCCTGCATCTACATATGCTCAAGAAGTAATGCCAAGATGTACTGGTAATTTTCAAATGACTACCTAAACTAAACCTAGCGGACATCTTGTGCAACTTGTAAAGCCGACATATATCCTCAAAATTATTTTTCTTGCGTAATAGAGAGGATACGGCCAGCTAAACCAGTGGTTCTTAAACTTTTTCTCATCCCCTACCATTTACGCGTCCCGTACTGTCAGTGTCACTGCGTACCACCTTGTTCCAGGAAAACTCAATCTACCAAATATCATTCGATCAAAATTGGCAAAACCAGAATTTACACAAATACAACGTAAACAGAATGGCAGTGAGAAACTATATTGACCATTTTTGAAACCAACAAGGGAAGTAGGCTACACAAAAATTCAAGAATTTATCAACCGAACCCGACATGTAAAAAATGTAGATGAGAACGTGAAGAAAAACAGAAAATAGGATTATTCGCGTACCAACTTGAGGGCCTTCGCGTACCAACTTGAGGGCCTTCCCGTGCCAAAGTTTGAGAACCACTGAGCTGCACAGATTACTGTTTCAATTCATGCAGTTTATCATTTTTTCAAAACAAATAAAAACTTTCAAAAATATCGCAATTAGTGTCGCCCACTTCAACATTAAATTTCCGGGCGTAACGTCAAACATCCAAGAACAACTGGTCTGCACCCCAACGCTTCTAAACGTGTTGAACTGAGACGCATGTTGGTAGAGTTTGTAATTTTTCAAGGAAAATTGTTTACATGAAGGTAGATCGAAAAATAATAAGACAGAGTAAAGACACCTTCAGAATAAACTGGCAAAATTCGTAAANCATAGGGATGATCTCACAAAATGGTGAGGTGGCAATGTTAAGTACGCAANCATCAAAAAGTTCGATGACATTTTTGTAGGTATATTTTTTGTTGTTCAGTTCCTTTGCAAGAGAAAGTTAAACGANTAACATTCAACTACCAAGAAAAAACCTTAGTCACAGTTGACGTCAAAAATCGAAGAAATCACAAATTCTTCAGGACAAACAATTAATCACTACCCTAAAACAACCTTCCCGGCGTCAATCAAAATTTCTGACCTATATTATTTGTCAGTTATTTTGCAATTAATTCCGCTGCACTTTCATATATATATTGTGTTTTAAGTTTTTGAAACATGCTTTCTGCTTTTTAGGATTGTTCTGGAGAAAGTGTTGACCAGTCTATGTGCCAAACATTGGGATGTAATATTAGCAACCTTGGTGAGCTAGATACGGTTATTTTTAAAGCATCGTTTCGACTCTGGACAAAAGCATTCAATTACACGGCAAGTGGCAGAGTTTTTCTTGTGTGAAAAAGAAATACCTTAAATAATAAATGAAATAAACACTATAGCGGTATCCTATTTGTGCTCAAAAACCTAAGTAAAGTTTTTGTAAGATCTCTTAGCTTGCCACTGAGAATTACTGTAATTACTTGGAACATTGTTTTGTGGGTGAAGCAGAACCTCCACTAGAGAAGATGGCCACTTTTAGAAAATCCAAAGCCACCCTGGAATAAGGTTTGGATCATTGAGTTGTCCGGTCATAAGGCTTAATAGTTCATTCCCCTCTTCAGAGGTTTGTTGGTCAATACTTGGAGAATCAGCAGACGCGTTGCCACTTCGGTCCAGAGTGGAGTTGGAAATAATGATGGCTAAAGGGTATTCTGGTTTCTCCAAAAATGCGAATTCTCAAACTGCAGTCCCTTTACCAGTTGCAGTTGAGCGTCATGCCGAAGATTATACGAACCATTGCACAAACTTGTTTTCAGACTAAACTAAAGATGCTCCAGTAAAATGAATTCAGTGCTGAAACTGACCATTTTTTCCAACGATAAAGTTTCACTTCACCACTTCATTCGCACATGGCGATTGTTCGTTCAAAGTTTGCGTTTGCATTTGGCCCGATTTCAACTCCACTGTAGCTGAAATAGGTCACCTGAAGTTTAAGCACAAGTGACATTCGTGGGAAGGTAAAGCTGTCTGATACCAATAATTTGATTCGTTATTACATCTTTATGCGTGAGCTCGTTCTGCATGTTGACTTTTTGACAATTCAATAGTACGGATGGATTGGCAAGATAAAGCTGCATTCGATTGTTCACAAATAGTTTGAATGACACAAGGATAACAATGAATGAATAAAGAGTACGTAGATGGTAAATGCCATTTGCCTGAAAGTACATGAGTCAACTGAATCTTCGAATGGGGCCTCATAAAAAACGTTTTTATTTCTCAGGCAGACCGCTTTTCATCGACCAGCAATTGATACTCAGCTACAGTTCGTGAGTGCTGGACATGACGCTCAAATGCAACTTAGCATCAGGCTGCAGTTTAGGAGTTCTAGGTTTTGGGGAAACTAGAATACTCTTTAGTTATTTCCCGAAGTGGTGACCCATGACAGGGCTTTAAATTTGGATCAAATAGTCTCTTTTATTGGCGGACTGAGTTCTTCATCCACGTAAGGCACACAGGTACGTATGCATGGGCAAACAATTGGGGGGTTAGGAAAATTTTCTCCGTTTGGCAGGCGCAACAGCTAAATCTGGACACACCTTTCCTTGGGACTTTCTGGTAAATACCAAGTGCTGTCTACTGCAACCCAATGACTATGTTTTTATCATTGGCCGGGCTAGCTTTGAAATTTCATAAACTTATCATTCTCTTGGGCAGGGGTTCTGGCAAACATACGTGCTCACACTTTTTCGTAAAATCGTTTGTAATATTTTTGGACGTTAAACCACGATTACACCAAAAACTCTTTTCCATGTTTCTATTAACCTAAAGCGTGCTTCTCCTAAATTCACAAAGCAGTTGCTGCACGAAATTTCTTGCAAATTCGTGCACCAAAAGTTCCTATTCCGTCAAGTCCTACCCACTCCAGATTTTGTGTTGCACTTAATAGGTTTCATACAAAGCTTGCATGATATTTATGAAGTAAGTTTATGGATGTACTACCCGTAGCTAGAAATTCGCAATTCATATTTTTCACTTACTGCCGTTGCTATAAAGTGAAGTAAAAATGTAAGTTGAGAAATATTCACCTACGAGCGGTGAAGCTGCGAAAAATGTGATGACTTAATTCGAAATGTTTTCGAAAACGTAGCGTAGTTACAAACTACTCCAAGCGGTACGCTCATCTACAGTTACCGAAAAATGTTGGTATTTATCAGCACTTTTGTTGTGTTATTTTTGTGCTTGAGGGTTTTCTTGACTACCAGACTTGAAGAAAAGTTACAATTGGTCGGTGGTTGCTATTGATATTTGTTCAATGAAAAACTTTTTTGCAACAAAATATGAAAGATTTGACAGCGAATAATTGATTTGTATTTCTGACACAAATATCCTTGTGTCGATGAGCGCGACTGTTACTGATTTCGTTGTAACTGTTCACACCTGACAATCGTGACATCTCATTTTCTTGAAAGCGTTGCAACTTTTGCCTGACTTTCGTTCTTTACACGCAGAATGACACACAGCTCACTTTCCGCTCGGGTTTTGTCTTTGACACATCTCCTTCAACACTGATCATCAACAACATTGGAATGAACGCCACCATTATCAGACAAACGGTACATGGACCAAAAAATTCTTTATCCGTTTTTAGAAAGTCAGTTCGTAATGCACGTAGCAACGAATTCATCTAATGAATTCAAGCTTATATACTCTATAAATATTCCACATGAATTCAGCATCGCTCATGTTTTAATGTTCACCTTATTATCATGCTGAAAAAACTGAAAAGTTTTATGGTGACATGTGCGCTCTCTGCTGTTGCACTTGGCTGGTTTCAAACTTTTTTCACCCTTGCAACGTATTTACCTGCGCTCTGTAATTTGCATCAGTATGCAAACATTTTTTGCAGATTGAAGTTCCCGTTAAGAAATTTTCGCTGAGACCCCAGATCATCAGTCAGAATCTGACCTGGATCTACATAGTGGCGGCCATCGTTGGTCTGCTCCTTCTTATCATCATAGTAGCTGTTATGTACAAGGTAACTTGTAAGCGTTTGCGTTAGGTTACTGCTTGTAATGACTTGTAAAATTGCAATTAGTTTTTTACAAAAAAACGAAAAATAGTTTCACAAAGAATTATGGTTCTTTGTGACACTGCTGCTATCGCACAGTACAGTATTTTTATGCTGTCCTGTCGGGCAGTATTTTTTATGCTGTACCCTTGGCCGATGGCTTTAAAAATTACTATTATGGATCGCAGAAGTTAAGCGAACAATTATTTTCTACCCAGGTTACGTTTACTGAGCGTTGGGCAGTTTTAATGCAGTGCTGTTCTTTCTGATATTTTTACCGTTAGTCTTTGAAAACGAAGGAATACGGTTGTTTTGTTTTTTTTTAAACACCACATCATCTGATAGCCTACCGTGAAAGCTTACCGTGCAAGATGAACTCGCGTTTTCTGTCTTTTCGACATTTTTTTTATCAGGTCTTAAGAGTTAGCTATAATGTAGAACCGTGAAAGACTTGATGCACGGACCAAATGTTTGGTATCAATCAACGCATCTAATGAGTTTTAGCTCAGGAGCCATGTTAACTTTATGAAAGTGTTTTCGCGTTTGTTTCCACAATGCTGTGGAGATTGACTATTTTTTGTTGTATCAAATTGAAAAGATTATCTTTTGAAACCGTCTTTTTTACCCACGATGTACAGCTGTCTAGAACCCAACTTTCAAGCTGCGGTAATACTATTGGGGCAAACCCAGTTTTATCAAATAAGCACAATTCATCCGCTTTTGAAAGACATGGCAGTGGTGGCGAAATGGCAAGCAATCGAAAGATTCCACAGTTGGTCTTCATGTAGTGAAAAAAAGCGTGTATTGCTGCGTATAACCTTTGAGAGTTATTTTCGTATTCAGACTGGATTCTTCAACAGCAAGTATGCTGATATGAAGCAAGAAGCTTTAGAATGGACGGAAGCAAATACGAACGGTGTTGATCAGTCCCAGACTGATCAGCTTGTCGAATCTTAGAAAGAGGCGATTTTTGCAGTGGCTGGTGTTTCAGCTGATGAGTTGGACGAGTACATTCCACATCGTCGATCTCCAAAAATCGTTCTGGGTTATCAGATGCCGGAGTAGTGTTGCAATTTTTACACTTTTTTAATTGACACGTCTTGTTTTCTTGGCCCGCAGCATTAAAACAAAGTTTGCTGAAAAACGTCTGTAGCACGTCATGGTTAAAAACATTCAATCCCATTTTGAATTACCAATAGAGTAATTCTATCAATTAAAAGAATAATTAAACTGATAATGGATATTGTAGCAGTCGCTGGTTCTGTTGAAGGAAAACAAAACAACATGTACAGTTGCCATCATTGGCCAATTTTGTAGATTTATGCTCCGCAAGTGACTGCTAATGTTCATTTTCCGAGCATTTGATGATTATCATGTTTTTTTTTAATCCCTGCTAGAGCAAGCAATCAGCTGCATGCATTAACTGTTTGCAATAAGTGCTAGCGAGATTTCGTTTTATTTTCTATGTATTGCTCTTATTTGCCTCGCCGAGTACATTTGATTATACATCACTTTTTTTGTACGCTCTCTGCTGTTGTGACAGACTTTAAACCTACTGCCAATTGCGCAGACCCCTAGTTCTTTTGCAGCAATGCTTTACTTGTTAGAAGTGCTGTCCATCGACTGATTTCACTTGACGTGTACGACGCACATATGAAATTTGGAATGGATCAAGGAACTTGAAAAACTACTGCTTAGGCGTCTGTTGGTTTACCAATCATAAAATGTTCTTAGCGTATCGATTTTCTCTTAGCTGTCTTGTTTGAAACGGAAAATATCCCAATCTGCAAAGCAACAATGTGAACCTGTTATTCTACAAAATTGTCTAAGACCATTGTGACTGTGGTAGGCCTATATATAAAAGAACATCTGCAAAGAAACTCATTCGGCGATCAGGCAAATTATTTTTATTTTCATGAAAAACATTTTCTTGATTGAATGCAGTTGCAGGTTAAAAGAATATTAACCAAAAATAAAATCGTTTTGCGAAACAGATATATAGCTCTGGTATTATAAAATTCGCTTGGATTTCTATAATGCATGTTGGTGGCCGAAATGGCGAGTTGCTGCATTGAGCTTATAATCAAGTGTTTCAGCTCTTATGTGTTTGCTGTGTCTCTTCACATTATTTTGAACGCCAATGTCCTAAAAGTTTCTTTTTCTGGATGGAAGGTTTGTTTATTACCGGCGCGTTTTTCTGCTGTTCACATTCAGAAACTTTAGCGTTGGGTTGCTCTGAATATTAATTCCTCGCAAGGACGATCAAGTAAAATATGTCGGATCACGCTCATGTTTTCGCCCCGAGTGATAACCGTCCAACACTTTTTTAATTATTTTTTATTTTCTTTCTCGCATCTTTATCTGCTATTTACGCTTTTTGTGGATCCATATATTTGCAATATAGCCATGAAATTGTATCAAAGCATTTGCCAGTTCTCAAATAATTGTACTTTTCCGCAGCTTTGTCTACACGAAAAGCAGTTGCAAGTGATATTGTGGCAGTTACAGTGAACTAGCATTTTACGTTACGTAATGCCGCCGTTTAAACTGAATTAGATGATTTGCTATTTATGTACACGTCATACGTTTAGCTCAATTTAACTTTCTCTAGCCGTCAACGCTTTAATGGGCACAATGATGTATGCTTTAAAAATATGAATTTTTCTGGTATTCATAGGTGTAGGAGTAGGTAAATTTTTGGGTGTGCAAAGGATTTTTGCCCAGATTTTCCCAAACTTGCCCGAAAAGTTGCGATGCAACTTTTGCCGACCGTCTTTTGGTGTGGCCTCCAAAAAATGGACTTCGATTGTTTTTCTGCAAATTTTGGGTGCTATTTTTTGAAATCAAACAACGCTGGGGGCCATTTTTTCCCCGATTTTCAGGGATCTTTCCTAGATATTTAGGGATTTTCTTCGGATTTTCATGGATTCTGCCCAAATGTTTAGGAATTTTTCCCGGATTTCCAACAAAGCAAAATTTTTGGGGTGCGCTTGCACCCCCGTCTCCTGCACCACTGCTGGTATTAAACGATCGTAAAAAAACAGCTCCATAAAGCGTTTCTCATGCAAACAATTTTAAAATAACTTAAAGCAAATCAGCTTAAACTGTAGCAAAAATTAAACGTTCTTCAAACATTTGTTTATCCATTGCCCCAGCATTAAAAGTACGATTAGCAGTTATACTGCATTTAGGCTTGATGTTCAGTGAAACTTCAGGAATGCCTAGCATAGTTTTANCATATCCCCCTGTAGATATGGAAAGCCATCCTGCAGATGGCAAGCCTTGCCCCGCTCAGCGAATACGAAGTTTTGTGTTAGAATTGTTAAAATATACCAAACAAAATATACTAAACACACTCGAGGAACTGAGTTACATAACTAAGTCCTCATTTCTATTTGAACAGCAAACTGCGCAATGTTAAAACTTTAGTCATAATCATGAAATATATCACAGTTTTGCGCAATACAAAATACGATAAGACTGTCTGGATAACCCACGAGTAACTTTGCGCTAAACATTCCCTGCATCGAATACACTGATAAAGTACAAGTCACAGTTTTGTACGCCACAACTAGGCATGTAAGAAACTTGACGTTGAGCACTGCAAACAATGAATGCTGAGGCTTTGCGTTGAAATGTGTTTATTACAACACAAACAAATAAAAACGATCAAGGAATATAATTCCCGGTCAAAGAGGAAAGTGGGGTAATCTGCCTTGCTTCTCTATTTTATCTGCAAACCGCGACGATATCACTGTAACGCAATTTCAGAAACAGTTTGGAAAAAACGAGTGACAGAAAATCAATCGGCAGAAAAAGTAATTGTGTTCTGGTAATTCCATTTATAATTTAGGGGGTTTATAGTTGGTTTGGGTGTTTTAAGCCCCCAAAAGCTCCCTGTGGTAACATGTTCGGTGACATAAACTCACTGAATCTGGCAACCCTGGTTCCTTGGGATATGCTGGACATTTTGCAACAGTTTTCAAGTGGTTGTCTTCGGAGCTGATTTTGGGGATCATTTTGGGCGTCTGGAGGAGGTGCCCCGCCACCTAAAATGTCTGTCATTGGTCGTTTATTATTCCTGGGATTATGTTGGACATATTGCAACAGGATTGAAATGGTTAACTTTCCAGCTGATCTATCTCAATTTTGGAGGCACCGTTAATTACCCCCATGACCACACCCACCAGGTGTGACGCGGCAGACCACCAGATTTTTGTACAGGAAGTCATACCAGATGATGTGATGCCATTAGAAGCTGGTTACCTTTCCAGCTAACTTGGATCCTCTGGGCTCCCACTCTAAGTAGATCACACGTGTGCAAGCACTGACCATCTAGATCAATTTGGCGCGAATTGCTCCTGCTCAACTCGTGTTTATCATTGAGAAACAAGCAAGAGAACGTATGACGCCTGCTACGTCAGAGTAAATTAATTGCTGGTCAGATAGGACTAGGGCCTACACCTCGTGAGTGCACTTGTGCGAAATAGTCATTTTATTGACGACATGATGAACCTTGCACTTCTCTTTTCCTAATGGAAGTTTCTACAACTTTATGTTAGTCAAAAATGGGCTTACACCTTGTTATGAAATGTCAAACCATTTTTTAAGGACATGCACTTTGAGGCAATCAAATGCCAAGAAGATTCTTCTATGGACGTCTGACATTTTTTCTTAGCCTTTTTGGGTCAAAGTTACCAACGATCGAAGTTTTTATTTTTGTGGCATTTTTGTCCAATTTCACCATCGGTGAAAATCTTCGTTTTTATTGGCATTTTTGCTAAGTCTAACAACTGTGAAAGTTTTGGTTTTATTGGCATTTTTTTCCAAGTCTAACAGTGAAGATTTTGGTTTTTATTGGCACTTTTATCCAATTTTACCATCTGTGAAAATCTTCGTTTTATTGGCATTTTTGTCCACGTCTACCAACGGTGAGAGTCTTGATTTTTATTGTCATCTTTGTCCAAGTCTGACAACGGTGAAGGTTTTGATTTTTAATGGCATTTTTGTACAGGTTTACCAACGGTGGAAGTTTTGGTTTTCATTGGCATATTTGTCCAAGTCCAACAACGGTGAAAGTTTTGGTTTTTGATTGGCATTTTTTTCCAAGTTTAACAACGGTGAAAGTTTCGGTTTTCGTTGATATTTTGGTCCAAGTCCACCAAACAGGGCTGCGGAGCCAGAAGCCGGAGCGCTGGAGC
>JGI24022J15233_10000891_pt1 | contig 22192 bp, 17 predicted proteins | sample Ectturendosymbi2_FD_15233 | JGI IMG/M metagenome (IMG submission 15233)
TTTTGTCCAGAAATACACCCTTTTAATATGAACTCGTTTTCTGTTTTTACTGTTTCATTTGTGTGTATGTGTGTCATTTTTTTTCTGTGTTTTTGCGTTGCAAATGAGCTCTTCAGGCCTTGGCCTGCCTTCATTGGCTGTTTGTCAATAAATTCAATTCAAACTTGAAAAGTTATCACACAAGTTGATAATATGCTATGACTGCTCCTTTAAGGACCGCAAAGAACACTTCGATAGCTTATGGCGGCCATTTTGCTCACAACTTTTTCAAGTTGTCAGGAAGTGAAACCGCAAAAGCAGAGGCAGGTGCTTCGTTTCATTTCAGCGCGACTTGCATTCAGAACAACTGATCATTCCGGTCTGCCCAAAAACTACGTGGATCCTTCGGATCGCATGACGACAGCATTAGCAAAATTACGAGGCAAAAAAGCATTCACAGAAAACGTTAATTGATTTATGTTTTTTTTTTTCAATATATGTTGTTTTGATGAACGTCGGAGTTGACAAAACACTCCTCTGTCATACTTATGCACCAACACAGTGGTTTAAAAAATGAACAAGTTAAAATTGCAGTCAGCCATTTGTTAGCAGAACAGTATTTGCATCAAACGAATTGGTTTGAGGTCGGTCGAAATTCCAAACAAGAAACCAGATCGCACCTTGCACACGTAAAGAACAACTCCATGCAGTGGTGGTTTTTCGACAGAGGCATCAGCCATGACTTCGTTTGTCGTTCCTGCAGGTTCATCAGCTTCACTGTCGCACTCTTTAAGAACGGCAAAAGTAGATCATTCTCAATTGAAACGCAAATGCGATTGAGCAAATCATTATAAATAAGGTACATTATATTTCAGTCAGCCATTACAGTAAGACGTTCGTTCTATGTAGTGGTAATAAATTCCTGCACGTTTCGGGTGCGAAAATAATTGAAACTTGTTTTTTTTGTTGAATTTCCGATTCCAAGGCGATCAGTACAAAATTAAAACTTTTCCTCCGAATCTCGAAAATTGGCCAACAAAAAGTTGAGCATGCGGATGATTTTATTTTAGAAAAAAATTAGCTGAACGCAGATTCAGCCTTCCTAAGTGTGCAGCATACCAGCAAAGGAAACGAAACTGACCAGTTAGCCGTGTTTCATCTGCTGTGGGTTCCCCCTTCTCGACACTGGCACCATCAACGGTAACGCTTTCGTTGTCGTTGTCGCGTTCTTCGCGCTCAGCTTTCCGGAACTGTTTGTCCAGGTTAGTCATGACTTCGGCGCCGATCGTAGGGTTGTCGCGGAGCGCGTCGGCGAGAAATCGTTCAACGAACTCACTTAGCGGCTGCACGCAGAACATGCAAGGCAGTGCAGACAAGAGTCAACGAGGTTCTTAATGCAAAAACAGACAAAAGTAATTCTTATTTTCTTCGCACTTATTTTAAAATCGTACACTTGACCTCAACAAATGGAAGCTGCAGCAAACCAGAAAGAATACCACCGTTCATTTTTAGCAGCATACCGTTTCAGGGTTCTTCTTCATTGCTTCCTTCATGGCTTGCTGATCGCGCACAGGAGTCTTCAGCATGGCGAACACGTCGTCGAGGTCGAACGAAATATTCGGGTTGCTGCCTTTCGTCATGAACTTGCTCGGCGTTTCAACGTTCATTCGTAAAAACTGCGGTCAATGCAGAACGCTTAATATTAATGCGCTGGAAAACATATACTACAAAAGGGGAAGGGCAAACCTTTCAGTGCAAGTGCCATATTGAAAAATTCACGACTTCTACTTGGAGTCCCATCGTGCAACAAACAAAAAAATGTGATATCTACAACTGCAAAAAATTGTTTTTGTCGCGTTCCTTCGTTAACTTCCTTTTGTCCGGTTTCTTTGTACACATGAAGTTTTTAAACGCAGTTTGCTGTTGCTTTAAAATTTCTACCAGATCAGTTGTTTTCTTTTGCAGTTCTTGCTTTGATAAATTGTTTCCAGAGTTTGCTTGGTTGATCTGAAGTTCCGTTTCGAATTTTATTTCCTCGATCGCTGCAAGTTTTTACTGAACACTGTCTTGAGCATGCGCGTTAAAAACTAGCGGTGAAGTCACCAGACTCGTTTCAACGTCTGCTTTGGTGACTCGGTCTCTGTCTCAAAGAGCCAAGTCTCGATCTCAAAGTCTTCTTCTTCATCGTTTGAGCCAGTTGTTGAAATCCACTGTTAGGCCGGTCTAGATCTCGGGGCAGTCCATGGGGAGGTTGTTAGATTGGACATTGGAGGACAACTTGGTCAACGGTCTATTCTTCTGCGCCACACTCACAGGCCTCAGAAGGGGCCATACCCCATTTGTGTAGGCACGAGCGAAAACGTCCGACAACGGTGCGGAGGTGGACCCACGCTGTTGTCAAACTCTTGTCTCGAGACTACAGCAATACGCACTTGGACATAACATTACGCCATAAATAACAGTTCAAACTTTCCAAGGAAAAGCGTTTGTTTAAGCGTAAAGCTCAAGCAGCTCAATTTGTGCACGGTTGCGTTCAGAGCTTCGGGTAAGAAGGGAAACGTTGGCAAAACTGCATGATATTCAATCACCGCGGGGTGCTGATGGTCTTTTCATTTGTCATGCGCGAAAAGTTCGGAAGATATCAAATAAAACCTGGCGACAGACCTGGTGGCACCAGACAAGATTTTCAGTTTAATCTTGCCGCATGGAAAACAAAAATCACTCAACTTTGTTTTCCAAGTAAAATAAATGGAAGCACGTAACAGCTAGTCGACAAATTTTAGGTCCATAGTTTCGGTTCCTGACATTCAGGTCAAGGTTTCAGTTATTTTAACAAAGATTCAGTCTCAAAGTTTGAACGAATTCTCAGTTTGACAGGTTAAGGCCTCCGCTAAATATCACTGGATCAAAGATAGGGCTTAACTCTAACGTCACGTGGCAAATATCTTCCAATCAACTGTTTGACAAACACGACTTTCGCATTTTAGATAGTTTGGAAGAAATCATCGAGTAAATTTTGTCAGATAATAATAGTTAGTCACAGACGACTTTCATTGCTGACTATCGAAAGAACCACGCAACGAACTACATACTGTACGACAAATAACATGATGTTTCCAGTGCATGCGTTCAGCTTCAATCAATATTTAATTCAGTGAGACCCAAAAACGACGTCTACAATGGATCAAAGAAACCAACTTTAATATATTCTCTCCGTGCTTGTCTCCAAATAAAACAATAATATGCTTTGTTTTCGACAAACCGTAGTTTAGCCACCCATTTCCTACACCTATTCGACAGTAAAACATAGGCCAGCTGTTGCATCACCGCTACAAAGCGTTCGTTACACACGAAGACGGCCTTCAACCCCAACGACGAGTTCCACAAAACTGCAAACACACACATCGTCCAATCTTTCAAAAATTACCAGAATCGAACGCGAAATCTACACCAGGCTGGTACAGCAGCTCGTCTCCTTCGGAAAACACATAAATGTAGAAACAATTCCTTGCAGAAAAAAAAGACTAAGCATCAATTCAAACACGCCGGTGGTAGCCACACATTACGCGTGCGAATGTCGAGGGCCACTCACTCTCTCACGTAGCGGCGTCTCCTTTCGCTGCATCTTGACTTTTCGTGCCTCAGCTCGAGCTTCCAGCTTTTTTCGTATGGGCTCCACAACACTCGGGGGTCGAGGTATGGGGGGAAATTCCAAATCTGCCGACTGCCTTCTGGTTTCAATGCCGGGATAAATTGAATCTGCAGCCGAAACAAAACGGTCATCGGTCGAAGCAACTGCTGGGGAAAACGCTGAACAGCCCAACTCTTCAACTTCTCAGTCACAACCAAGGTTTAGCATGAATAGCAAACACTGTACCTGGTTACAGTGCCATGAGGGCCAACGTAATAAAAACCTGAATCGCAGTAGCAATCAAAAAGATATTCACTGCCATAATTTCGTGCTACTCATATCAGGCGTAAAAGAAAGCCTACAATATGTTTCCTACATATTTGGAGAAACTGCCTGCATATTTTTGGGAGCCACCATGAAAAGTTTGTGATATTTGGTAACCCTGCAGAATGAAATTTTTTTATGTAAACAACTGGAATACTAGTCTTTCAATACTTTGCAAAACAGTCCTTAAGGACAATTTAACCGTTGTCTCTCGCTCCGTTTGTTGACATCACGAACTTAATTGTTATATTTTGAGGTAACATTACTGACAAATTATGTGACAAGTTATAAGAGCACTGCTTCTGCATGCAACCCGTATCAATTGAAGTTAGGTCGCCAACACAAAAATGCAGGACGCCTTCAATCTCGCTTCGAGGTAAAAGTATGAAGATATACCGAAATAAAAGCCATGGTGCAGACGGGTGGGGGGTAAATGATGAAAGCATCCAAACCTCCGTCTGTAAAGACACAAGACACTTCAACCGCGGCACGCTCCAACTGATTCACCTGCAAGGGCAGTCTTTACTGAGACGTCGCCCGACTTCGTTTCATTCACCAACTCCGGTGCATGGGTCAAGCTCGGCTTTGGCGCGTCAACAGAGAAGTCCCCCTCATCAAGTTTCTTGCCACGTCGCGCGCATTCGTAGACCCATCTGCAGTAAAGCAACATGCATGAGTTGATGGCGAGATTCCAGGTCGTTGTTTCGTGCAACCGTCCGCGAGTTTTCACCAGCTTTTCCCAACAAGGAGCGTGACAATACTTTCACAAATTTATGAGACTGAGTACGGAAGTGAAATTTAAAACCGCTTGCGTCTCTTTCGAGTAACTGCGCCCACGGCTGACCTGCATTTGAACTTCACTTCCTTTTCCCAGTAAAAGTTACAAAAAATAGGTGTTTTGGCAGTGTACGTAGTCAGTAACGGTGTGTCGTACGACTTTTTGACAATCGAGGTGGCACGTGGAACAATTAAAGTTGAGGAACACTGCCGTGTATAGTTTGGGTAACTCTAGAAAAGCGCGGTTTTATAGAAAAGGAACGGCTTCAGAACACGATCAACAGCGGCTGCTGTTGTTAACTTGTACAAACTCGGAATTCATCGGGTTTCGTTGCAAAACAAGAGAAGACAGAATGATTTCAAGGACAACCAACTTTCATTATCATCTCAACTCAATGTTCGATAAAGAAGTGTGACCCTTGCGTCCACAGGTTGACAGACAAGTGTTGCTAAAAACACTACATCACTACTTTGCCTGAAGAGATCTCCGATAAAAAGAAACAGGTTCAACAGCAAAACAGACTGACTCCGCAGTTATAGTCGGTATTCCCCATTTCTTGCATCCGACGTATTTGTCGCCCTCTGGTGCCAACACAACAAGATGAGTGGTTCGTTTCAAGCCATCGCTCAGTAGGTCTTTCCGGGCGACGTTGTCTTGGTACATTCCACCTGAAATTTAACACACCATCAACGACTGACGTCTTGTGAATGAAAAAAGTGGTTTCAGCTCCCAAACCTACAAGCTGCGGTAAACAGATGCAGCTATAATTTTAATAGCGCAAAGCTGTTCACCAACTTGAAAACCGCCCCACTGCAAAAAACAGCAGTACAAATCACAGGTGACAGTTGATGTGTCTTCGCACAGAATCCGGTTTGCGCGTCCGAACGTTTGCGGTTGACGATCAGTTATGAGAAACGGCTTACGCATTGCAGAGTACTATCACAGGAGTGGGCGTTTTCCCTTGTGGAGCTAGTTCTGCTGTATGCACTGAACTGCTGTTAACAATCCTTCACTGTTTTGTGTTGGAAAAATTCATGAAAAATGCATACCTGTTAGTGTTTCGTTGCATCAGCAAGTGTGTTGCAAGTGTGCTGTTTGCCAAATAAAGTGGACAATTTCATTTAACTGAATGAGCAAGCAGATGAAAACGCCCAATACACGATCTTTGTAAGTAGCTGATATTCTTAAAATTGTTTCTGACCAGACAGTGTTGCCAGGTTGGCCTTTTTTAGTGTAAATTTCAGAAAGCTGGCCTCGTTTCAAGTTGGTTGGCCTAAAACATTTTATTTGGCTTTTTTGACCTCATCTCAAGTTAGTTGGCTTTAAAAATTCGTTTGGCTGTTTTTGGCATTTTTACGCTGAAAAAGTTTCCTCTGAAGAAAAATATTACTATTCCATTTTTTCGGCAACACATTTGCAACCTTTTTTGTAATAAATGCTATATTAGACCGACGCCCACGTACCCAAGTAATGAGATCCAGTACAAGCAAGGGCAAGCAAGACTTGGTCTTATTTTCAAATAAAATTTCCAATGATATTCTTGTAATTTAGATGTTTTTTGTGCCAAAGGAATAGCAATACCACAGACAAGGCTTGGCCTTTTTCTGGTCTCTTTTTAGTAACGTTTGACTTTTTATTGAAATTTTAATCTGGCAACCGTGCTTCACACTCAGCACACATTTCGGTTGTCTGTGGGTGTAAAGATCTAAGCACTCTCACCTATTAATTAGTTCAAGACAATTTGAAAGCTTCACAATGCTGNTAGACTGGCATAAACACAAAAAACTTTTTCACCTGTTCAAAGTTACATTCAGTGTCACGTTGGTCAGAAGTCGGACTTTAAGCCGTAACCGGATTCTGTGTGAAGACACCTTTGCCACAGCAACGGACTTGCCTACAAACCCACGAACCTAATTCATCCATCAGGGAAACAAGATGGCTCCGTTCCGGCTCCTGGTATTTGCTCAGGCAGAGAACGCACCCGGCCAGCGGTTGAACGTCATCGGGAATAGCGAATGGAGCGCACATTGGATGCGAGTCTAGTTCCACAAGTCTTCCTTCGGAGACACAGTAATCCTGGTGAACGCAAAGCATCCGCTTGAAGCAAGAGACGGAAAATAGGAACATCACACGAGAATCTGCTGCAAAAAGTTTTATCTCAAAATCCGGCTTATCTTAAAGCGTGAACAGGGATACCATCGAAGGTGGTCACTTCTTTCGCTCATACAATTCCCCTCGCAGTGTAGTTGGAAATGTTTGTATTCAAATGTATTCAAACTGGCACACGGCTGGTTGCTCTTAACCGAACATTTCCGACCGCATCTACTAAGGACTTTGAAGCCGCTACGAGGTCTTAAAAATCAAGGAAATTCTTGCCGTAGTTACGTTGCAGGAGATTGTGACATGATAATAACTGTAAAGCATGTTGGATAGTGTGACTGCGTTAGAACGTTTCTAACGTCACAATAGCTGCGGGATTGCCCGACCAGGAGGAACGTGCGTAGCGATTTGACTTGAATCAACAAAAATCAGTTAAAAACAGTTTTCAAAGCACTTGAACACAAATTTGTTCGACACTTTAAGCACCTCGTAGTGTCACAAGCATGGTACTGAAACTTGCTGTAGCCTACTGAGACAATGATATTTAATATACCCTTCAAGTTTGGAAATTCATGTCAATTTTTTGGCGAAACTGCCTTTAAAAACACATACAAAAAGCCACTCGCTGCGTTAACTACAGTTTTATTCAAAGAGCATCTGCATTTCAAGCTCAGCCAATGATTAAACGCCAGGCCAGCTTTGGCGTTCTATCACTATTATGAATAGTAACATCAAAGCATTGTACATGGTGAGTGTGCTTTGGGTTACGCATCGACAACCACACCGGACTGACAACAGAGTATGGACAAACCTACTCCAGCGGAATGTTAGGTCTAACATTCTTCCGGGTTCTTCCAATCTACCCGAAACACCATAATTTGTTTGCTGGGCGCAGTTGCGTTCATGCCTTGTTATGACTGAAAATGCGCTCCGTGGTTCGATGAATTCAACATTCCGAACAACGCCGAATCGCAAATATTCGGTGAATCAGTTTCAGACATGGAAGTTGCTGCTTAACATTTGCGCTTATATATTGTTATTATTATTTTTTGAATATTTTCGCACTCCGACGCTCATCAAAACGATACCGCAAGAAAGTGCAAATAGCGTACATGGTCGAAACTGACACGTACCACGTTATGCAATGGATGAGGAGAAAAACACTGATGATCTTGATTTATCTTACTTCAGTGATAGTCGGCGAGCTTGGGCAACACTTTGCAGAGCATTTAGAAGGACGAAAACATTAACTATAACAACCCTGGTGTCAGTCACAGTGTGAATTGCACCAGTGTCATAAAAGCACTGTCGCGTCCTCACTCACTATCCAAAAATCGGTGACAATGTTCTCCACAGTTCCTTTCACTGGACAGCCGGCGATGGGAACAACAGCGTAGTCCGCAACTCGCTTGCTATACGAAGGTAAAACGCGTCCTTCCATTGCCTGCCACAGCAAACAAATACTTTGTTCAGACGCCAATCAAGACTAAGAGAGAGTGTGCCAAAAGCAATTTGCGACGGAATACGAAACGGTCGTAGATTTCTAATGTCACTGGTGAATCGTCGATTTTTAAAGGAACATAACTGAACAACTTGCGACGCAACCAAATACAAAAGAACGCCAAAAACAACGACATTATGCCGATTAAGTTAAACGGGACTGCACCACGCGCATGCGCAATGGTTCGGGGGTGGAAGTGGCGCCGATTAGAACCTCGCGAACGACTGAACTGACTTTGCGTGGTGACATTGAATCGCGTCTCAGTAAAACGCGACCAACAATGTGCATTTGAGCTTGACAATTTTATCCTCATAAATCCGTTGTTCTTACACCAGGAAACTAAGAATGATAATGCAATGCCATGTGTGGCAAAGTTACTAAAGTTCTATCTTACTTCGATTTTTTCAACAATACATTTCGTCGTCTCTTCATCGTCGAAGCCACAGACTCTGAAGCTCTTCCCGCGATATAAAGCCCATCTTCCGCTGTCGTTCTGGGAATCGTATGGCTTCGGATCCGGCTCGAAAACCGATTCGTCATCGCGATCATGCTCTTTTAAAGTCGCCTCTGTAAAAGTAAAAAGATGCGAATGTGCTGTGCTCATGACAAATCTCGCTTTTCCAATAAAAGTGTGCATTTAAGGGCATGACAACCACAGACAGAAGTTCAAACGCGGCAGACATTGCTGTCTACTGGAGAAGCAGGGATGCGATATCTCGATGCTGCATTGCCCGCTTCTCATATGAAAGGGTAGGCGATCAGAACACGGCCAGTGAGCAGCTAACAGTAGCGCTCATCGGGCAAGGGACGTTTTGCAGTGATCAAATGACACTGGAAGAAATCAATTTCCGCTCTGCTACAGTAAACAAAGTTTCAAGACAGTCGACACTTCTTTTCCCTATAAAAAGCAAAAACAAGCACCCAAAGCTTGTTCTCGCAACGAACTACTATTCTTCGAAAAGCAAATGGCTTCTTTAACAAGACTTGGTTTTGCTATTGAACGTGACAACAGATCAGAAATAAGACGATAGCTTGGAGTACCTGGGACCTCGAAATTTCTCAGAAGAGTGGTGTCCCCATCTCCTCCCGTCACGTGCTGGGTATCCGCATCGTCACCAGCACCAGCAGGCATGTATTGCGACAACACATCACGCATGTGGGAGAATCCCGGTTCAGCAGTGACGTTATTTTCCGCTTGAGTGTTTTCGCCATCCTGAGGCAATCTGAGCATTTCACAACACTGCGAATGATGTTCAAAGCAACAAGCCAGCTCGATCAATTTCGCTGTGTTCATTCCAGGCAACGATAAATGTGCGCAGAGGAAATTGATGGCATTCGGCTCCTAACTAATGAACGCTAAGCTTGAAAAGTCGTGGCAGCGGTCCAAGGCAATAAACCATGTTTTTTCCGCGTTCGAAACTGAGGAAGACGGTTTTGGTCAGAAATCCGCGGTCGCATGGCGCGATGAACAACCACTGTTGATCACTTCAGGCTACAACTGGTGCGGTAGCCCGACTCTAAATGAAAGTTTTTTACAAAACGGTTGAGAAACGTCATGTAGAAATAATGAACAAATACATAACAAACAACAGTCATCTCGCAAAAACGTTTATGGAATTCTTAACACGGACCTTAGCTGATTTTCTAAAAAATATTCTTCGCACCCAAAGATCACCGTTTACAGCGAAGACATCCAAAAAAATCAACGAAAATGCAGAAAATTGACAGTTTTGGGGGCGTTGCAGACGGTGACGTCTACAAAATTAATTTACCTGGCGCTTCGGAGATTATCAGCTGAGTTGTCATTCGTAACATCCTTCAGAGTGCGCTCGAGCTCTTCAGGCTGCGGTGCGACGTCAGTTGCCCAGTATTCTTTTTCTGGTAGAACTTCGGTCCTGGCCAGACAACCGAGCAGCCACTGATATGTGACCACCGACAGGTCTCGCCCTGACAAATATGTTCTTTTGTCACCCCAGGTCGAGCGGATCCTTTTTATAATCGACACAAAAAAGGATTTTTGCGAGCCTTACGCTACCTACCACAAATAGAGTTTGCAAACCGGGATCCCGGTTTCGGGAATTCCCGGGATTTAGTTAATTTTTCGACTTCCCGTTTCCCGGTTTTATGTACAGAATTCCTGGTATTTCCCGGATGGTAACTTTGTGTTACCAAGTAGGAAATAGATTGTCAAAGATTTCATTTACATTTTTTCATTCATTAATTTTCACACTCGCTTTCCTCATTGAGAGTCGCGGGGCAGCAGTCCTGGGAGGACTCAAAATACCTTACAATCAACAGCAATTTCTGATAGCTCCTCTAGCTCCAAACCGGAAAGAGACCAAGTCAGTTTTTGTTGACATATTTTATGATATGTGTGCAGAATTACCGTTTTTTTTCTTCTCCGGGTTGTACTACATATTGCCCGCTTTCCCGAGTTTCATAAGCATCCGGGAAATCGGAAGCCCTAACCGCAATGATTGCGTGCAGAGCGCACGATTTTAGAACTTTGAAGAGCTCACTTTCGCGAAACAAGCTAATAACCCATACGCGCGTTAATATTTCCACTGTACTTTTTTCGTCTCTCTACTTTTTTCACATACATGGCATCTGAGGCTGCAACGTAAGATACTTAAAAGCCACTGGCAAACAAACCTGGCTGTTGCAAGGAGGCTTGGATGCTGGTTAGCGATTGCTGCGGAATCAGGGACGCAGAACCGACAATCACATGGGTTACAGATGAGGTCAGCTGATTCAACCTATCAGAAAAAAACAAACAGAAGACGACATGTTGCTATGGAGATACCTGCGAGCATCAAAAAGCATTCGACATAGACGCCCGAACAACCAGACCGGACAAACGTTAGATCACAGCAGTGAAAGCAGCCACGCACACCTCGTCACCCCGCTGATGTTCAGCAAAATCTTCAGCTTCTCCTGCTCTTTTGCAGTAAATCCAACCACCAAAACGCACATCCCATCCAGCACAGCATCGTAATGACGATGTGTGGGAAAATTCCAGAAATCTTCCTTCGGGACTGATACCCTGAAAGCAAGCAGTGCGTTCGATGAGGTAAGTTACAAGTTGAACCATCTTACCTTTAAAAGCGGCTTCATTACACGCAATCAAAAACACAGCACGGTTGCTTTGAGAGTCGTTGTTTTCTTTCCACCCAGATTTACGCCAGTTTTCTTGCATAACTGTTAAACTACTACCAAAATATGGTCTAAATTCGGGGGCCTGCAACTGCAAGCACCGGTCCACGGCCCGGTTCTGGTCCGTGAGGCTTTGTTTACTGATCCGCACAGAAATCAACTTATTGCCCACAACAAAAAAAGATCTTCCGGAAGTTCTGGATTTTCTGTAGTAACAGCAGTAAAGGCAATTACAGAAGCAGTCTGGACGTAAGGAACACGCTGACGGGTGTCATTGTCTACCATCACCCCAAGATGGGAACATCTCGTTGCAGAAAAGCAAGCTCAAGGCTTCCACTGATTCAGCGTTACGGATATTAGTATCAAATTTTCATGCAATTGCAATACAGCCATTTTTTATGCAGGCTATTTCTCTGCCACCCCTTGAAGATCAGCCTATGGAAATAATACCTTCCTTAAACTAGCCCGTAGTGCAAAATGGGTTGCCGATCACTGGACTCTAAATGAAAAAAAATTACACAGTTCAACCAAGCAGTCTTNTACTCCTAGAATCTCGGAAACACAGTCAATATATTCTGAACATGGGNAGTGTTATTAGGCGGAGAAACGCATTTTTTCTCATACAGAGGCACTGTGGCCCTGGCAACCCGTAGCTCTTCTGCGTTTAGCAATATCAAATTGTTGCAGTCAAGTTGACCTGTTTTCGGTTGTATCGTCAACGATAAGGGCAGCTGAAATTCCGACGAACAATTTCTACGATGTTGCTTCATACACACGCTTGCGCGTGCAAACACACACAAGCACGATCAGTAAAAAACACAAGCTTGCCTCGAGTTGTTAAAAGTAGACAGTCGAGAAATATCCATAACACTGTTGCTGACCGACTCGTTGACAGTTGCCACGCTAATGCTACTCATATCATCTGTAGAATAATGGCAAATTAGAGCAACTCAAAACCACGTTTCTTTCGCTGTGGCGTCATAGGTAGGACTTCCAAGTTTTCAATCAGCAAAAAAACTTGAAACAAGCAACATAATCTTTCTTAAACCTCCGCACTATCTTTGAGTTGGCGGCGCCCACCAACGGAACGCGTAACGGAGAGAACTAAGAAACAGCGACAGAATGACTTTAGCCAACTAACCGTTATAGACACAGTTGATTTCAAACCAAAAACATGGTAAGTTAAAAAAACATCAGCTCGGTAGGCAAATATCACGTAGTTGTAGACATCCCAATGTAACAAATTACCAACTATCATGGAGTATCAACAGATTTTTTGCGTAAATCTTCGCACGCGTCATGGCCGATCATTGTCAGATAACTTACGGAGACTGGGCATTCGCGAGCGCGGGCCTCCATCTTCTGGGGTCGATGAAGGAGGTTTCTGCAATCCATTGGCTTGCGTATCAGCTGAAGTCAATCATACAAATTGGTCAAAGTTAAAGATACCATAACAAAAGAAAATACGAAAATTTGGGATAGCGTTGCACCTTTACGTCCCTTACACAGCGGTATACTGGTTCGAGACATGAACAGCAAGTGTCGCATACTTCACGACAAAACGACAGCAAATGTATGAAACGTGCTACTCACAAGGGACTTTCACTGGATACTTGCTGTGGTCCTGGCACCAGCCTTTTTCCACGCTATCGTACACCCACTTGACATTGACGGTCTTAACGCCGAACTTATCCGCCATAGCATATTTTTGCCCTGTAGGTAAATAACATAACAGGTGAAGCAAAAAGAACCTTGACATATATTTTTGAAACTTTTTTTGACAGTTGGCCGGTTACGTGTTAAACTCATAGACAAGTCACACCTCCGAGTGGTGAGAGCAGAACCCAGATGTCCACGCAGTGCCAAGTGCCTCATGAATCACACATGTGATTCCTCACCTGGCTTGTGCATCAAATTTCTGCTACAGCATTGGAACTCCATATATTAACGGGCTGTTATTGTCATTATTAATGCTCATCACCTGCTACATCTGAGTTGGAATACCTAAAGTTTGAAGCATTGACATCTGCAACATTGATCCAAATACAGACTGAAGAGTGCCACATTAGCAAAAAACTGTGAATGCTACCTGCAAATACTAGTTGAATATATCTGAAACTCCCAAAATACGACTCTTCTGGATTTGTCAAAAAATACATAGCAATGTAAATTGTGCAAAAACGTTTATGGAATTCTTAACACGGAATATATGCAGTGCAGAATGTATATTTTTGTCCACAACTTCAGTAAATTGCACATAATAATGATATAAGATACTCGAAATCCCAGTCCAATGAAAGCTTCATTAGTGAGTAATAAAACATCAATTGCAACTCCACACCATGTTCCTTATTTAACCTTGGGTTCTTACTTTTCCACTACACAGCATTCAAATGAGTTTCATCCCAAGTATAAATATTGTGTTACACCTACTTAAATTTTGTAAATGCAAATTTCAGCAAACTGTGGTATTTGTGCTGTAAATCTTCATCAATGCAAATGAAACCGAACAAAATTTGTTGTTTGTTTGATTTACAATACGCTCAGTAAGCCTCTTGCTAATCACTGACGTTTAAGAAAATACATACCTTCTGGTTTATGTACAACAAGATGAGTTGTGTAATCAATTTTCATGGCTCCACTATAAACTCCCCCAAACTTTGTTATCAGTTTCTGTATTCTGTTTCTCTCAGCACTTCCAAATCCAGTCACACAAACAGAACAACCAAGAAAAATTGGACATTTGAATTCTTCCCATTTGCCATCTTTAGCAGAGATATACCTCAATAGAAAAGTAACTTCTGATAACACAAAATAGCAAAACTGAAATGAGATCCCCTTATTTCATTTTGGATACTTTGGTATTCGGTATTACACAATATTTTGCTATTCAATCTTCTGATTTCCATCTTGACTACTGATATGAATATTAAGAACATTTTCCATTCCTTGTTAAAAATACTGCATACACTGTATGCAGCAGATTTTTTCTACACATATACATCCAAAAACAAAATACCTAGATTGACCATGCTTCCACAAATGTTCAATCCAGTCAACCACCATCACAGGTATGTTCACATGAGCTGCACTGAAATATTTCACTGATCCAACTTCTTTAACAACAAGATGGGTAACATTGCCTTTCAGCCAGCCACTGACTTTTCCGCCCATCCGCTCCACTTTACCCATGAGTTCTTTCTATGCAAAGCAGAGTTAGCTTGTGAAAGTTTTATGCTAAACAGTTACAAATAAATACATAAAATTTACAAACCAACTCTTATGTAAAAAATAGTTGCTATAAATGCAGAGCAATAACAATTAAGCACTTGAAAAACACCTTAATCAATACTCTTTGCCTATAATAGCTGATACTGTACCATACAGGAAGCAAAGCACCCAAATGATACATACTGATGAAAATTTACTGAACATTTCAAAAGTCTGCTAACACAAAACAAGCAATGAAAAAATGGTATAGTCATGCAGTGAAGAAAAAGAACATGCAAGTCATATTTTTCAACATTCTACGGTACTTGAGCATTTTACAAGCAATTTAAGAAGTTATGTTTAGATGTGAACTTCAGATCTATCCAACTGCTTTCCGAAAGCAATTTGACCAATGCATTTTTCAAAATAGATACAAGAAATGCAAAGGTAAAAATATTGCTCTTTGTAGAAATCATGACCAAAAATGTACCCTCAATTTAGGCTCAATGTTAGAAAAACAGATGAGTGTTCCCAACATTGTTAGGTTCCACACAGGATAGGTCAGATCCTTTTTTAGCTGAATATTGTGCTTTAACACTGTCATGGCACATTGGGAGCCAATAACTGTGAACCCAAGTTTTGCAAGATGATCAACCTCTTTTCCTGAAACAAAGTACAACAGTATTTACACACACTTTCTAAAAAAAGACAGCAATTCACTCATGGAACAAAACTATGTGATAAAATTTCATGTAACTAAAAGTTTTTGTGGGGCCCTTGGTGTAATGAAGCAATAAACAATTTTTGGTGTTCACTTAACAACTGAGAATGTATGTCATTTTTACTTGCAAAGTCTGCAGCGATTTTCAAAATTGCAATTTCAGTAACAAAGGAGCCTCAAGTCACTGCTAAGTTAAACCTGCTTTTCTTTTTCAGTGAAATGCTTTGACAGCAATTTTACAACTTATCTAACTTTATTAAATGAACACAGGTTTTGAACTGAATATACCACAGCACAAGTAAGCTTCCGAAAAGAAGTTTTGTTGAGAAACACATTTGAATGTAAAATATGTTTGCCATTTAAAACAAATATAATTTTTCAGTAAAAAACTTGGAGGCATCAACAAAGTGAATTTACCTTTTATAAACAACAGTTATACAACATTTCTAATTTATTTTCCAAATTTTTTAAAGCAAAGTCTTAAATACTTCTGGAACTATTTGAACAGTATTGCATAAGAAATGACTAAGAAAACAACCATTGCAAAATATCTTACATGTGAACTTTTGCCACTTGCATTGTTTTCATATTAAAAATTTATCGTAATTGGGCAAGTTGTATAGTTGGTTGAGAACATGCAACAGGATTGGCTGGGTTTGATTCCCGGTTAGGTTATATCAAAGACTTGAAAATCATTACTTGCAGCCTGTCCAGCCTCTATCTCAGCAATAATGGGTGGGTACAAAGAAACAGTTCACATGTGTTGCTGCCACTGACTTGTTATCAATGCAGCATTTAGTTGAAAATAGCCATGTGGACTCTAGTGCAAGCAAAGGGACATGGGTGCCACAGACCACTTGTGATACTCAGAAGTAAACTGAACTGCAATTTATCTTAGCACTAATGTTTAACTACACCTCAAATTCTACTATATAAACAGTAGTCTTGAAAAAAACAAGTATTAGCAACTCATATGAAGCTGATAAGACATTTTGTTTTTAACTAAGTGGCCTAGATTGTTATTCTCATAATATAAAACACAAGTATACTGAAGTGTTAATAGTAAAGTCACAGCAGTGACCCACACCAAGCGAATCAATTGCTATTTATTTGCACAAGGAAACTAGTTTTGTTAGTTTCACATCTTCAGTCCTATGCAAGCCAGTAAAACTGCTGCTAGAGAATGTTGACATTGAAACAAAATTAGAAAAGCTACGTACAGTTGTCGAGAACCATTAGCACAATTCAATTAATAAGAACTCCTCCACAAGACCAGTTACAAAGCTGCTAACTCTGATCGCTAATGGCTATTAAGCACTATGATTGACAACAATACTCTCTGCTTCTGTGTGGTCTTTGTCTCAGATCATGTGGCTTCAACCGACTGTATACTGAAGTGCGTAAGAAAAAATCTTAGAATTGAAACAAGAATTTAACTAAGGTATACCTTCAGTAGGGTCAACCACATAAACAACATCATCCACAAAACTAGTAAGAGCAAAGACATCTGAGGAATTGATCCATGTACATTTGATGGTTTGATCAGAAAGCAACTGCAGAAAAAAAAAAACAAATAAACCAAAACCATGTTTGTTAATTCATGACTCATAAGACTGTTTTATAATACATACTTTGCTTACAGCTTCAAGATTTTCTTTTCCTTCATCAGATAAACCAAGTAATCGAACTTCATTGCTTGAAGTCATAGTGAAATTTTATAACAAACATAATTTCTAAGATCTAACAACAAGTCACAAGCTGATAATACTAATTTGAAGATGAACCAATTATATACACATACATAGTTATTCAAGAATAAGTAATAACAAAATAGACAAGGTGGAAAAACAGAACATTTAGCAAATATACAATTTTTAAAAGCATGCATTTGCATAAAATGTTTCATGCGAAAGAGCATCCAGAGTGCTCAAGACAACTGCAGGTGTTTTTCTTGTTTGTTCTGTTCCAGTGTTTTTTATTATTTGTTTCTATTTGTCTGAGCAAAACACACACAAGGTAGAACAAAAAATCTGCACACGAAAACAAAAGAAACAGTCTGACCACATTTTCAAAGCAAAAACAAAATGCAGTAAGAAATAATAAAGATGAAAAATGCGACGAATCAAAGTAAAAACAAAGTAGAAGTAAAAAACAAATTGAGATTTGAAGCGCAAAAACAAAAAATTACAAAAGCCAAGAAAAAATATTAAAAGCCAAAATTTAAATGAGATAATAGTAGCAATAGAATAGAAATTAAAACTTGCTAAAATAAACCAGTATATAACTTAAATTGTAACTGCTGTATCAGATGCATCTAATTTAAACATGCGGATAGCAAAACAAAATGATTTTGATTATACAGTATCAATAATGAAGATGGTTAATAGTATATTTATACTTTTACCTAAACACTGTTTACTAATTGGTCAAATTAAAAGCAGTAGAATGATTTTATACAGTTGAAATTTCATCAACTATTTTTCACAAACTAACTATCATTTCAGCTTAAGTATACCTCAGTCCAAGGGTCAGCACACACGCCACCCTTTGCATACCAAGCAATTTGCAGTGGCATGCAAAAGCTTTAAGATTGACATTTCAATTTTGTTATGATTCACAAAGCAGGTATATTGACCTTGACTTGCAAAAAATACATGTGTTGTTGGCACACTAAATATATATTGTAACTTGCAAATTAAGTCACCATATAGCTAGCAAAAGGTTGCCAACCCTTACTTTAGTTGAGTGGTTCTCAACTGGGGAGGAACCTGAACAGGTGATCAACTTCAGAGGTAAAAGATAGATGGGGAAAAAATGGCATCAAAACAATATTAAAGTAACATGCATATGAAACGAAAATCAATAGGAATTTCGGCAAAAGAGCATGGCGTTTTTATATTGTTTTCTAAATAAGGTGAGAAAGATTTTAAATTTTCAGGAATATCAGACCAAATTTTAGTACCAATATACTTTAAAAGAGATGTGACCCAAAGGCATTTTAATTCTAGGTAAATAATATTTTTGCAAAGAAGCAAGCCTTGTTTGATATTTGTGGACTATCGCAATATCAGAAAAGCATTTATCAAAGTGAGTAGGTAGTTCACCATTATCAGAAGAGTACATAAATTTGACAACTGACAATTTAAATAAGTCTGGTATATTTAAAATTTTGTGCTATCTAATTATGCTATTATATTCACTTGGATTGATTAGAATTCAGAATTATGAAAAGCTCTGTGATCAACGGTGATAAAAGGAAGGATTGTTCAGCAACATTGGTATCACTAGTATACCCATTAATGTGGGCATACACACTTTTCCTACACATAGCAATTTTGCTACAGCTTTGATAAGGCAAGCTTTGTCTTTCACTTACAATTTAAAAGTAACATTCAGATGAATATGATTTTATGATGTCACACACCAAACTTTTGCTTATCATGTGCAAGTACAACAGCACTAGCTTACACGACCAACGTAGGGAAAGAGTTGAAAAATACTTTTTGTGCCAGCTTAAAGCTGAGACTAAGCAGCAAAATACAGCAATGCAGTTAATGGTATAAGATGACTATATGTTAGAAGCCCCAATACCTTTGAATTTCAAAGTATAAAAGAAAACTATTTTCTTGTTCAGTATTTTCTGCTTAGTTTATTATGCTGCCCAAATTGAGTCACAGTCATAATGATAAGCCTATTACAAGTGCATTGATATGTATAAGACAGTTTCTTGTCACCTATCTTTGATGCTCAATACAATCTCATTTTTAGAAAAGTAGTAGGCCTAACCATTGCCGGAAATAAAAAGGAATGCATGTGTTTGTTTAGGTTCAACCATAAATGTAAAAGCTAACTCAATCACCACTTTTTAACTCTATCCCCACACTGGTGATACAAACTTTAGGCTACTAATATTCAACTCTATCCTACTCCTAAGCTAAGACTGGTGGTGCAAACAAACATTGGTCAATCCATATGGTACATGCATTGGTGGTACAGTGCATCCCCAAGCTCACAATACTGACACCTATGACCTTGCCCGATAGTGATACACAAAATATAACAAGCACATGGAATCAAATAATCATTAAAAAACAACAATTGTAATAATCACAAAAAAAAGAAGACCAAAACAGAAAGCAGTTGAAGGCAAGAGCACACAAACTTTAAATCATATACTGTACCTTACATAATAGTATTTACATAACACCAAGCAATGGGTGAGAGTTGAGGTATGCAATGTACAGAGATGAACAGACAGTTACAAGACATGCATATATGTGAGAGGAATACTAAGTGACAACCAAGAGGTTATGAGGCAGAAAGCAATGCAGCATAGCAACCATGACATTGCACAACAAAAGCACTTATTAGCAGAGGCAAAAAATGTCTATCCACACAAGTCGTGAAGAAACAATACAATAATTACCCATGGACCATAATCAATTGTTATCATCACACACATGATCACTTAAAATTTAACACCAAAACGAACTATATAGGTTTTTGAACATGTTGATCTTAACACAAATTCCTTCAAATTTAGCCGTGCACTCGTTGGAATAAGTATATATTTCTGTTCCAATCCATTAAAATTAGACAAGCATGATACTGTTGCGATCAGAAAGCCTGAGCGGCATGTGCACAAAGCTTCGCACTGTGGCAACAACCAAAAATTAAGATCACATGCTATGATCACTCTATTACTGCTTGTTCATGCCACACATAGATATATATGGGTATTGTTCTTCGTGCACATCCCGTTCGTGGTGAATCACACATTCAACGCAATGCCAAAGGAGAGGTTGCAACAACATCCCCTCCTTTTTTACAATTGAATGAACCGCAAGGATTGCATGTTATTTTTAAAAAGGCTGCACCTGGCACGACCTTCACATCCTGGTCACAGCACTATTTTGTTGCGATCGGAAAACATGAGCAGCATGTGCGCAAAGCTTCGCAATGTAGCAGCCAGTGCTGCCACAGGCTTCTCTGCAAAAATCATTAGATTCATAAAAAAATCATTAGATTTAAAATTTTTGCATCAAAGTTGGCAGTTTTGCTTGAAATGATCTGGCTATTTACTTCATCACCCAAAAACTTTTACTTCATTTGCAAGTTTTTTTAAAATACATGATGTTGAAATTTGGAAAATATAATACCAAACAATCTTTAGGCTGTTTACAGGAGCTGAAAATGACACCACTCACGGAGTATTTTAGACCAAACAGCCTATCATTTCATTAATTATTTCCACTGCAGTAGCCTAGGCTGTTCTCGTAAGGAAATGAAAATACCGTTATGGCCAGCCTTGCAGCAATTAACAGCACGGACATGAAAGCAATAATAAACTCAACTAGAAACACTTTTTTGTTCTTTTGGTGCAAATATTTAAACAACGATTCACGTAATCAATCGTTTACAGGTTAAAAGGGCTGAAAAATTAGAAAAAAAGCACCAATAATATTCTTCAAAAATATACTTTTGCAAAAAATCACTAGATTGCAGTGAAAAATCACTTGATCACTAGGTCAGTTTAAAAATCACTAGATCTAGTGAAAAATCACTAGGCGTGGCACCAGTGGTGGCAGCAAGCAACAATAGAATAGAGATCACATGCCATCTGGATGATAAGATCACTCTGAGACTCTCACTTTATTTAGTGTTATTGCTTGTTCGTGCTGCATATAATATATGGGTGTTGTTCTTCGCGCACATCCCTTTCATGGTGAATCACACAGACATTCAACGCAACGCCAACGGGGATGTTGCAAGTATACGTACACTACAGTCAGCTTACTAGCTTCCCGCTCCTGGGTTCACTGTGCACAATTAGCCTAGCACCATAAAATCCCAAGCCTTCACATCATCCTCTCCAGCCGTGGCCCGTGGCCCGTGATTTGGGGATTCCCCAAACAACGCGCCATTTCAATTGAATACTGCAAATGCAAGCTGTTCCGAAATTAATTGCATTTAATTTCTTTTGCATAAATTGCAAAAAAGATTTTTTTTAAAAGCTGAAATTTCGGAATTATTAAACAACTTTCGAAGTCATCCAAAACCCTATTTTATTCCCATTAAAAAAAGAGCTGTCGATGCCTACCTATCAGCCTAAATATTTACTCTGTTTCGCCAATGTTTGTGAAAGGCTGATTGTAGCGCACAGAGAAAAGCAGACTGTGAAATATTTCAGTCCGAGTCCAGAGTCAGACCTGATCTCAAAAAATTTATTCCGATCCAGTCATGATCCGCAAATTTTTTGGAAATCGTCAGTCTGATCCTGTCCTGTCCGCCCATCCGAGGTGGCCGGAGTCACATTTTCAGACTCCAATTCCGCTCCTGTGCCAAAATGTTTGAATCCGAAGACAAAAATTTTCCAAATTTGAAAATCCGACTCCTGTTCGGACTACCATCGATGCAACCGAAATTCAGCAATGTTTTAACATAAGAAATGACATTTCTAAAAACCACGCAGACTCCTTTTATTACTGAAAATGAAAAGTAGCTCCTGATCCGGGACCAGCTGTTCAAACAATATTGACTCCGGTTCCAGATCCGGGTCTGAAAGAAAAAGGCAGAATCCTGCCAGAGTTGACTCCGGTTCCCCTGTGTCAAGCGAAATTTCTGACTTGCGAAATTTCTGACTTCACACCATGTATACATGCACAGAGTATTATTCTACATACCAAATACGCTGATAAAACTGATTACTGTTAACCTTGAACTATGTAAAATTGACCACTGGCTAAGAGCCAACAAGCTTTCTCTTAACTACAATAAGACTAATTTTATGCTATT
>JGI24022J15233_10000892_pt1 | contig 22190 bp, 7 predicted proteins | sample Ectturendosymbi2_FD_15233 | JGI IMG/M metagenome (IMG submission 15233)
TGAGAATAACTTGTACTACTTGACTGAAGTGCTGAAGTATGCTTTGGCAGACGATGGACATTGGCAAATGAAATCTTGGCAAGATGACTCAGGAAATCGCAAAGAGGTGGTCAGAAATGAACGAACAACATCTTCACTCTGTTCAGGAGTCCCATCGGAAGAAACTGTAGGCAAACCATGAAATAGCAGATTAAAATCTTTAGACCGGAGTTCAGAAATTATCAGAGTTTCTCATTTCAGCACGCATTTCAGCCAATTCTGTTTTGATACCGCTAAGGTCAGATTTCAGATCAGAGATCATGTTGTGAGCATGTTCCAAACTAGACTCCGCCAACAGCAAACGATCCATGAGGGTTGATTCAATTGCTGAAAGGCGTTCGGAAAGTCTCTTCTCCATTGATTGCAGACGATTGAACACGTCGGATAATTGCAAAGCGCCGTGTCCCTCAGGCACCTGGCCAGTCTTGTTCTTTCTCAAAGCAACTCCACTCCTAATGTCCATTTTGATATGAATAGCAGTTTTATACAAAACAAAACAGTCAATAAAAATTTTTGCCAATACACAAATGAAGAGTTGAATCTGACAGTCAACAGAATCCTACCCGAAAAAATTCTCTCACAGAACAGAGTCCCGTAGGGCAATTCCGCTATACAAACAATTGACTACAAGCACGTCTGAGCTAATTGAAACACGTCTGATCAGCTCGACGGTCAGTGACAGAATTATTATTATTATTATGAGAGTTTTGTGGCGCTTTACGACAGCGTGGTCTTGTAGCGCCAGGCCCGTTTGTAATTGGTTTTTAAATTTGTCTGCCCGAAGTGCGCAGAAGCTCCTCAACATGCTTCGCGGCCTGGTCATCGGATAGGACTGAGAGTAGTGTAAGGTCTATGTTAAAAGATTCCGTGGTCCGCTTAAGTTTGATGCGTTCAGAATGGTAGGTTGCACAAGCGAAAAGAAAGTGGGCACCTGTTTCGGGAACTTGGCATTGTTCACAATTGCCGGTTGGATGGAGGCCGAGACGGTGGAGGTGACTGCTAAGCATGCAATGTCCGGTGCGTAACCGGAAAAGTTGAGGGGATTCGGACTCACTGGATGTAGCTCCGTGGTTGGAGGGGGAATAGGCTTTTGTAGGCTGTACCAGTTAAGCATTGACGGTAGTAATCATTCCAAAGTTTTACGCAAATGTCGGAGAGGTGCTGGCACATGTCCGGAGAAGGTAAAGTGTTGAGAGTGTTCTTTACCCGAGTGTCGGCCTGGATAATTTGGGGAACATCAGTCGTGGAAAGTTTGGCCAAACTGTCGGCTATTTCATTTCCAACAATTCCCTTGTGGCCAGGGACCCAAAGCATATTAATCGTGAAACCAGCAGAGGTTAGAGTATAAAAGACATGCTCTATTTATGAGTGGATTTTTCTTCCAACTAACATTTTGGATGGCTTGTAGCGCGCTTAAACTGTCCGTGATTATAACGGAGGTTCTACGCTTGGTGGAGAAGATCCAGTAAATAGCAGTAACAATACCATAGAATTCTGCTGCAAAAACATAAGAGTCCATTGTGTAGCCCACTGGACGTTTTGTTCTCGGATTGAGGGGCGTACATTCCACAGCCAGCCCTAGAAGTAGATTTTGAACCATCGGTGTAGCTGTGGGTATGGTGTGCGTAATGTCCGTGTAAATGGGGAGGTAGGCCTGGATAATGACAGTTTGGTTGGAAGCATGACTGTACGCTTGCATGTGCAAGTCTATGGTAGGACGAGGGATTAAGCAGACGGGTTGTTGGGAATAAGGAGGGTGCTTGCGTTGAAATGATCGTTTGGCCACAGCTGCTTTGTCATTTGATTGAAGGAGCAAAAACACGTTACATCCGGAAAAGCTTCGTGCCAGCTGTCAGTAACCACGGACAAAGCGGGATGGGCAGAAAACGTACATAGATGACCTCGGAGTCTTAAGGATAGGTATTTGTGCCGGAGGTGTAAAGGCATTTCATGGCATGCATGTTGAAGACAGACACCTGGTGTGCTTTTCATTGCACAAGTGCATATGCGCAATGCTTCATTCTGAATTTTAAGAATCGGGTCAACTGTCGACAAAGCTGAGACGGAATATGCCTCCATACCATATTCGATGAACGGCCCGATAATTGTTCGGTATAAGGACAAAAGAGGTTGTTTACTAGCACCCCAGGAGGTACCTTTAAGCATCCTGAAGAGGTTAAGTTGTTTCAAACAATTGCCCTGGACATGGTCTAGGTGAGATGTGTAAGCCCCGTTTCGTTGAAAGATAACTCCAATATATTTGTACTCTTTTTTCAAAGGGATATCGCTGCTGCAGAGTGTCAACTTATGGGCAACGGTTTTCCTTTTCTTAGTAAAAAGAACTGCTGCGGATTTGGAAGGAGAGGCCCTAAAAAAACATTTCGTGCACTATGTTGCTATTTTATTCAAAGAAGTTTGGCAAAGATGATAAAGTTGTTCAATGTTTGAACCACTTTCCCAGAAACAGCAATCGTCAGCATAGAGTGCAGAGGGGGACGAGATAGATTTAGGAAGATCGTTAATTGCAATCGTAAATAGGATCGGGCTTAAAACACTGCCTTTTGGAATTCCGTTTTCCAACGTTTTGGTGGTGGACAAGGAGGAACCTAGTCGCACTTGGAACGTGCGACGGGAAAGAAATGAGTTGATGAAATTAAACATTCTACCATTAATTCCCATTTGCACTAATTTAAATAGATGCACTTGGTGTGACACCATGTCGTAAGCCTTTTCAAGATCGATGAAAATTGCCAGAATATGATGTCGGTTTGCCAAAGATTTCTGTACGGTGCCATGTAAGCGAAGAATCTGGTCTGTCGTTGTTCTTCTTCGGTTTTTGAAACCGGATTGTGACATATTTAGAGGCTTATAATATTCTAAAAACCATTTCAATTTTGAAACAATCATTTTCTCCATGAGTTTACAGACTGCACTGGTAAGAGAGATGGGTCGGTGTGATGATTGCAAGTGAGCTGGCTTAGCGGGTTTATGTACGGGGACAACAGTGGAATGACGCCATGACGTCGGCAGGGCGCCAGTTGCCCAAACCCTATTTATTAAACGGACAAGGGCTCGGAGTGAGTCATCGAGTAGGTGTTTAAGCAATTTATAGCAGATTTGATCAGCACCTGGCGCAGAGTTTTGGTACTCCGTAGGGCGCATTGTAACTCACCTATTGAGAAAAGTAGACTTAATCGGGGTCTTTCGGAGTTATTTCCGAACCGGCTTCATGTGTTTCCACTTCGAGACTCGACATCGTGCGAAAAAAAGCTAGTTCATAGTTTAAGGTGGAGCTGACGGACTGGAAATGAGTTGCCAGCATATTTGCCTTGTGTTGATTGTTGCAAACCGTGATACTGCCCTGCCGACGAAATGGAATAAACTGTCGTGGATGGTGACCGGATAATTTTTTAATCACATTCCAGACTGTAGAAAGCTTTGAATTAGATGTCAATGCATTGCGAAAATTCTCCCAGGATGATTGTTTTGCTTCCAAGATAACTTTCCCGTCCTTGGCAGGGCATCCTTTGAAGATTAGGACGTCGATCGGCGCCCTTGTTCGCTTCATGCGGTTTAAAGCATGTTTTTTCGTTTTGATGGCCAGATCGCAAGTCGCATTCCACCAAGGGACTGACATCTTACCAGTGTATTTGGTTTGTGGTATGGCTGCCCGAGCAGCCTCTAGTATACTCGTGTCGAATAGCTGATACGAGTGTTCGAGATCTAGACTGAAATTAAAGGAGCTGCTGCAAATTTGATTAAATTTAGTCCAGTTTGCTCGTGAACAATTCCATTTGGGATGAGGTTGCGTGATGTCCAGGACCACGCCATGCACCGTAACATGGATAATGGAATGGTCGCTGCCGTGAAACTCGTCAGTGATTGAAACGGAACAGTGGCTTTCCATGGAACTGGACACCACAGTCAAATCTAAAATATTCCACACGTATGGGCCAACCAGAGTAAAATCGGTTGGAACTTAGGTATTAAGCACTACGTAATCGTTCGATTCGATCAGAGACACCAAGGACCTGCCTCTAGGATTGATGGAACGTCCGCCCCACATTGTATGGTGGGTGTTAAAGTCTCCCAGGAGAATGTTCCTACGAAATCTTGACAGGAAATCCAGGTCTAGGATATTCATGATGTTCCTCGGAGGGTTGCAGACATTTTAAATAACGTAATCATTTATGGTACTTTTATGATTGATCAAGATGCATTTGAAACACATTTATTGCTGCTATTCGAGAACCCACAAACTGTAGGATGTTTTTTTATAATTTCTGCTATTATTTTTGAGGTCGACCTTTTTGCTCCACAAGTATGTGGAGCCTTAACGTCTTCGTCAATGATTTTCTATTACCTTGCCAGCAAGTATGAAATCAGTCGTGCCAAGCAATGAGTGACTGACAAAACATACTACACATCGTGCAGTTGTAGCATCCAATTTTTCACAAGCGCTTTTTCAGGAATGTTTTAGGAGCAAATCATGTGTTTGAACCAAAATAGATGTTGGGAACCACACTAATAACAAACTTTTGAAACTTCTCCCTTCAATGGAAACAAAATCTTCGTTTGCCGGCTTGAAGTTTCTTGGCGCGCACCTGCACAACCCTGCGTTAAATATGTGTAGGTACTGCAGTCTACGTTGTTTTAAATCTCCAACTCGTACAATATTTTGTGATAGTTGGCCAAAACTTAAAAACAACGAGATACCACAGCTTGCAAACGTCCCATTGTTGAGCAGGAATGCTCGTTAGGTTATACATATATGTATACTCTTCCTCTGCAGCCTACGTTGTTTTAAATCTCCAATCCGTCGTACCATTTTTGTGGTGAGATGGTTAAACTTCAAAACGACGAGGAACCACAGCTTGCGAACGTTGCATTTCAGTGCAGAAATGCTATACCCTGCCACGCTGAACGGGGGTTTTGCCAAACCCACGTTACGGGTCCCGTACTATTTGCTCATGTAAAAAAAACAGTGTTGCAACTCAGTTGTTATGAAAAAGTACTAGAGTTCATTATGAAAAACACTAGATTTACAAGAAAAACACTAGATTACAAAAGCAGACCTACACACAGTGAAAATGCCCAGAAAATGCATTGCAATGCCAATCACAGATATTGTGCAACTCATTGTAAACCACCACAAAAAAAGAAAACGGGAGATAGCAGCAACCCTTTTGTTTGTTTGTGCAGGTCACAGAAACTTTTAACAGATGACCAAGTGACGTCACTGCGGTTAAATTCAAAACAGATGATATTGCCTTGTGTAATTCAAGATTTAATTAGGTAGAAATTTTAGCAATTTACAATTGCACAAAAACAAAAGGTCTCAATTACAGCTACAGTTACGCAAAATTGTGTAATTGATTACATTCAGCTAACTCACAAAAAAGCACTAGATATCCATACAAAAAACACTAGAACACTAGATGAGACGAAAAAACACTAGATCTAGTGGAAAAACACTAGGAGTGGCACCACTGAAACAAACGCAGTAGCGCTCTCAATGCTTCAGTAGTTGCGGGCAAGGCTCCCATTCTGTAATTTCTAATAAACCCAGATTGCTAATAAAAAAAAAACATATGTCTACCAAAAAAAACAGAAATACAAAATGACACATGAATACCAATACATGAGGCAAAACGGTTATTAAAATGCTGATTTACCTATAGTTCCTTTTTTAAATTTCTGTCTGCAATGTTAAAATTTACATTTTGATCACTTTTCTGTTACTCAAAACATTTTATATTAACCAAAAAAGCTGATAACATACTCCATTGTTGACTCCATCTTTCACTTTTCAGGTTTAGGTAAGCTATAACGTAGCCGCTTTGAAGGCTCCTTGACAATGCTTGTTTTGCATTTGCCTTAACAATCTTGGTTTCAGCAAGTTTGTTTTTGTTTTAACATGATTAACAATAGTAAAAATAGTTTTTCTAGAGTTGCAGTTAAGTTTGGTTAACTGCAAATATAGCCATTAAATCAAAAAGTATTGCAAACTCCGAGTTTATCTCAGCCATTTTTGATGTTGCGCCGATTATACCAGAAATCAAGGATATTTATTGGACAAGAACACATGCTTAAACTTGAGTTGATGTGAACTCCAGCCTGTTTTTCTGCAGAGACGTTTGGTCATTTGTCTCATGTTTGTATTAAAATTAGCGATAAGATCATTCACGAGTTTATCTTTTCGAACATTATGACCGAATCGAACTAATTATCATTATTATCTTTTTTTGTCATTTAAAAGAAGTTTGGTCTACGACAGAAAAATGACCGAAAATAACTTAGCTTCCAGCTGATCTTCAAGCACAAGATGGGCAATATGTAGGGCCACATTTGCCATTGAATTTGGATCTTTTGTTAAATCTTGAGCTGCAAGGGAATCTAAAATTCCTAAACTTCAAATCCTTACTCCAACGCAAATTGTTTTTTAATTTGCATGAATAGGGCAACCAAAGAATTTGAACATTCCGTTGTAAACTCTGTTTCATCAAATTTTTCAGCTGGCGTCTGTGATAGCAACCATTCACGCAAACCCTTTCACACTTGTTTATACTACCATTTGTTATTCGTTCACGTCTGGTGTAATCCGACTTTTACTTCTGATGTACGTGCAACTGCATGGCTGTCTGTACTGGATGGAAAGCACCCTACAGTTTTAGGTAATGATATTGATACTGGTGTAAAAGCGACTGAAGACATTTTGTTTCACCAATGTAAGCACTTTTTTCACCTGATGATCGCATGTGAACACCGTATTGACCAGAATACATGTTTATTTTACTATTATAATTACTAGAGGTCGTTACCAAATTTTCATCTTAAAAAAAAACAGATTTGATAGGATTTTTCAAAATTAAAGCTAGACGCCCAGATGGACTAAAAAAAAAACAGATCTGGGTGGAAAAAACCAGCAATGGGACCCCTGGCTGCAGGTATTAGTCGGACTGCCGCGCTGGTGCAATCAAGGTCGTACTCCTGTGCTGTACTTTTCCACTGTTGGGAAAAGTTTGTGCTTTCGGTTTGAAACAACCCTCTTTGTGGTGGATGTGTGTGATTTTGTGGCATTCACCAGGTGATATTCTCCAGACCTTGCACGTTTAGTGTATGCGTTCAGCACATGTTTTCAATCAGACGGCAGGAAGGTTTGAAAGTCACGCATTGCCAATCGAACACTTTCAACGACGCGAACGAAACATAGCAATGGCAGGTCGACGCCAGATACTTTGTGACAGTGACGTCGTAGACGTTGTTATGAACAGTTTTGCAGCCGTACATAGGCATGCGTTTTCATCTGTAAATTCACTTATTTTACTAACTGTTTTTATATATTTGATCTCCAACAGTTGTTTTCGTCTTGCTATCAGCTGCGTCATATGAAACAATACACATTCATTTACTCAGATAAAAATTTGGCCATCTTTGGCATGCCTCCCATATAGGTTCCAGTGGCATTAAAGGGCTATAATGCACTCAGGGCTTGCTTCAGACAACTCGGTATCAGCATGGAACAGGAAGAGTTCTTCAAGCCCAGCATTTGAAAAAATATTTACATTTAAGTTCCATCATTTATAAAATTTTCGTTATTTTTTGTATTTTTCTTTTAATAAATAACAACGTAAAATTAAAGTTGAAAGAACATTATTAGTGCACAAACAACGGATTAAGAGTTACATTTTCAATGTAGGTTTTGTCACCAACCTAATTTGAAAAAAATATTGTTTTTTTTATTTTCAAAATGTTTCTTGTCCACCCACGTTCAATGAGCTTGCGACAAATCATCAGGTTCAAGCTTGTAGGGTTTTAAGTAAGCAGTATATGTTCTGTACGCATTGCACCCTACATTATTTAACATCTCCCAGCCGTCCTGCATTATTTTGAGATATGTTTGCTAAATTTAATAATGACGAGATGCCACAGCTTTCGAGCTTCGCATTTAAATGCAGGAATGCTGATGAAGTGAGATATGTGTAGGTTACGTTGTTTGCAGCCTACGTTGCTTTAAATCTCGCATCTGAACTTCGCATTTCAGTACTGGAATGCTGGTTATTTTAAGTTTAGGTACCTACTGCAGCTTATAACATACAGGAACGTATGTATCCTACCTTTCTTTGATTCTCGAAGCGGTAGGGTTTATTGTGATAATGCTGCTGAAGTGGTAAGATGTGTTGCCGACGTTGTTTTCGCGCAATAACACCTAACCGAGCGGTTCCGTGGATGCGCTCTATGACAGCGTTTATCTCTTTACAAAACAGTGCTCATTTCCAAGCGATCCCTTTGGTTTTAACGCACTCACCCGTTAGCTTTGCTTGCAATTTTCAGTACAGAGGATGCGTAATTTTACGTGAAATCGATTTCCTAATAAAAGGTTGCTGACCGATTCCTTGCTTACACCCATCCTGGAAAGTACTTACTTTGTAATCATTGTCAAGTGCTTGCATAGTACTCTGTGCAACTGCCATAACATTATGGGCGTAGCCAGTGGGCAGTTGGGTCATGGTCCCCAAAATATATCATTTCTATAATTTGTCAGTTTTACATAAACGTCGCACTATGGTTGAGTAAACATGGTGACTTCATCGCAACGCAACCAAGAAAATTGTATCCGTGTGATATGCATAATAACATACATGTCACATAAAGTTTGTTCCCCAAACTTTTTAGCAAACTCGGTCGCCGCCGCAACGTAACGTTTCAGCCGTTTGCACCCACAATTCCACAAAGCAGTGAAATCAAACGAGAGCATTGCCACTGCGCATGCGCAAAATGTAGCGGCGAACGGAATGTGACGTCACCACAAACAAAGGTCACAGTGTTAAAATCAATTTGTATAAAAGGGAAGCGATAACTTGTGCGTTATGTCCAAAACAACACTCATATTCAACGCCAGGATCAATTTCCCTCTTTGGTAATTACCAAAATACCCTCTTTGGTAATTACCAGAATTATAATTCTTGAAGGAATAAATCTTGGTAGTTCTAGGTTTAATAGCACCTTGACGATTTGCACCACAGATCGATCAACAATTTCACGAAAAAGCAGAAATGAATTTTAAATTGACCTCTGGTTTGATATTAATGCCCACAGTTCAATCTGTGTGACAAAAGTCCCCATCACGAATTTGGAAAATGTTTTAGGCCAGGGGCCACCAACCTGGTGCCCGCGGGCACCAGGACGCCCTCATGGACCACGTGTGTCACTCGCGAGCTTGTTCTGACAATAGCATAAACATGGTCAGAAGGGTAACCTAAAGTCAAAAATTTTCTGCCGTTTTCAAAGTTTATGAAACGTCAAAAAACAAATTTCACGCTCGTACCATGAGGGAATCCCAAGTTATTAGTTTAAAAAAAGTCAAAATTAATCATCAGGTCAATATTTATGGTTGGGCCAAAGTTTTTTTGCAGAACAGTTTTTTTTTCTCTTTATCGATATTTTATTTAAACTACAGCAAAAGACAATGATATGCTTTTGCAAGTTTAGTTGCAATTGTGTAATAATAATGGATTTCTTGCGATTCCGGACGTAATAATGTCTTTTTGTCCAGTACTGCACGATTGAAGATTATGTTGGATAGGGGTGGCAAGGCAGGAAACGTGGTTTGGTAAAAGCTCAATCCATTATGCATACAGTCAGTGTTTCAACTTGGCGATGTTCTCAGGTTTGACTCTACTGTAGTTATTAATGTAGGCCTACTTATCAATATATCATTCCCAAAGTCTAACAACCAAACTTTTCAAAATTTTGAAGCCTGAAGTGCATGAATATGTTTCTCAGTTAACCTCAACACCTACGGTTGAATTATTTTGCAGTTGCAAAAACAAAAACTTTATAGAACAAAATAAAGTCAAAATTTAAAATTTTTGGTCAAACATATAGTTGAACTAATGATCTTGGTCTTCACATTGATGAATGTCTTTAATTTGTATGAATGATAACAAAACTGAAAAAAAATGCAGCAAATTTTTTTTCAGAGGTTTGCAGGTTTTTTAAGGTGTTTTATAATCAGAGAACATTATCAATAAAACATCTGAACGGATACAGCAATCAATATTTTTCGGGTCCCTGCAGGCCCATACCGGGTACCTAACGTTTTCGTAAAAAACACTGCAAGTGTGTATCAAACTGGTAGCCCTTCGCATGAATTTGTACCATGAAGTAGCTCTACGTTTTAATAACATTGCTGACCCCTGTTTTAAGCCAACAACCTAATGTAGTGTTGAGCTTCGCCGCATTAATTTTCCTGCGCGCGTTGTGCCTTGCATTGCAGAAAACACATCGACGTAAACACAGAATATTCTCGAACGATGGCATTGCAACAAACTTCGAATCTCTTAGTGCAGAGGTGGGCAAACATTTTCCACGGAGAGCTACAGTGAAAACTCTATTTCCGCTGGGGCCGCATATATCCTATTTGTCTTCTTCACAAAAACATTTACATTAACCAATCACAAAATGATTGCAAAAATTGACACTTCCTGTTGAGTGAAAATGCGGTTTTGAATGAATCGTGCATAAAATCTCGAGAATTATAATCCAATGGATAAAATGTTTTTAACACAGACTCGAAACATGTAGTTATCTACGTATGTGCGGCTGCCCTGCGAACCGCATGCGGCCCTTGAGTCGTAGTTTGCCCACCCCTGTGTTACTGCATCGCCTGCTTATTACTAACTTTCACCGAGAGTAAGTGCTTTTGCGAAATATGACACTAGAAGTAGGCCACAAAAAGAACCGGTCAGTAATAGCTGTGGTCTATGAGAACCATTCTCCATAACTACTTTTTACTGCACCTTTTACAAGCACTTACTGTTGTTTATGAAACAGCGTTTTGAGTGCAGATAGTTTATGGTTCGGTTGAGTTATCATCATAGCATCAACTATGTTGTGGTTTGATTAGTGTGGTCCATTCTGCAGCCGAAGTTCAAGCCTGTTTGGCGCGTGCAAGACGTGCCCTTTGATTTGCTTCCTTGCCATTGTTTCTTTTTCGATTTCCAGCGTTGGTGTACCTCGACTTGACCGTGTTTTACATCTACGCCTCGCTGAAGATTAATTCTGGATACAGCGCTTAAAAAATGTGTCATGTCATTTGTCCTGATATAAGCATGGCCAACAAGCAAGCGGGAACGTTGGCATCGTTGTGAATTTGTGATCAGCACTTGAAAAACAAAGTATTTCTCTTTTCTGTTTCCTGTTGGCAGGGTCTCGTATTGCGATGCAGAGCACTGTTTCCTGAGATGGACTGGTCTTGTGCAATGAAAATGTCAATTGCAATAATCTTTTCGATGTTCTTTATTTGCCTGAAAATGAGCAAAGGGGACAAATTCGGTAACATTAAAAGCAAGTTTTACATCTTTGTGGTTTAAAATTGACCGGTGCTGCGTTGCTGGCCGCAAGTTGCTTTTTCTTAGGTGTGAAAATAAATGTATGCTAGCGTTTCAGTTTAGCATCATGCAAATATACTATTGTTTTATTTTTGACATTTTTGAACGATCAGTTTTAGATTCCAAGTATCTACAATATTTCCTTCGGAAACCACTGCTTTTGATTCGGCAACGATGAATTCTTACAGATAACAAGGGAAGTGTCTTCACGTCTGAAAAGTATGAATGTTGTTCTCGGATGTAGAATAGACAGCGCTGTCAAAAACTTGAGTCAAACAGAAAGATGCTTCTGTAGCGTTGTAACATTTAATGTACATATAATACAATGCTCTGCCTGAAACGAGCAAACAAGTTACCCTCTTCCGAGATGCGCGTTCGTTCGTTTCGATGCGAACCACGTTTAAAACGAGAAACCAGTAAAACTCATCAGCTTAAGGCAGTTTTTAAAACGTGATATTCGTGTAGAAAAACTTCCATCATTGAAACATGTTACCAGACTTTGAATATTGCCATGGCAGTGATGATACCGACTTAGTCATAACCATGAAATCAGTGGAAGTTCAAAAGTGGTTTCCCAAAAGTATCTACCAGCAAATCATAAATATAAACACAAAGCATAAAATTCATAAAAAAACACGGCTAAGTGTAAACGAAAAAAACGCTAGCACAAACATGACGCTTCGTTATTAATTTTCATTTAAATAAATCCAACTAAACGCAGCACCTTTGAAGATCATACATATGCAGTGCTTTGCAACTGCAGGATCGAATATTTATTTACAGGCACATTTCCGTAGTGGACGTTTCTCACTTTATACACATTGCACTGCATTTTACGAGGTGTTGATGTCTATATCACTATGCATGTTTATTCAAGCGGAAAAACTTGGGTTATCGTTTTCCGTTTCCTCCTTGATAGGGCTCAACCTTGGTACACGAGAAACTGACTGGCGACTTGGATACTGTTCAGGATTGGATTGGTTGCAATATTCTAGATCCACTTTGTTAGACCCATCAGCTCCATCAAGAAAATGAGATAGATATTCCATAGCTAATGAAAACTGCTCTTGCTTACTTTTGAAAGGAGCCTGAATCATCGCCTCTAAAGAGGAGAAATATGCTGCCCGAAGCTTTTGAACAAAAACGCCATTTTTCTCGTCATCTTGTGTATTTGCCTTAAAATGGGCAACTGCCGAGCTAAACAAAGCGCCGTGTGCATTTCCGAGCCTTTGCCCTTCACATTCCATTGCCATAAGCCACTTTGCAAGCGATAACTGAGCGCACTGAGCACCTTGTTCTGCAGATTCCTGTATGCAATCCCATACATCCATGAAGAAATGCGACAAAGGATGGTACTCCTTTAGCAAACACATGTCGCCTACCTCTTGCAAAATCTGATTAACAGTGTTGCTGTCAAGGAAAAGATCGGTGGTTGCTATTTCACTGGTGAACTTAAAAAGGTCTTTGACAGGAATAAGCGCTCCGTTTTCATTGAAAGTCGCTTCAAGCAAGGTGTCACCTCTTGTTACCAGAAGGAGGGAATTCTCTTGCTGATGTATTATCATCGACGATGATGATGAAGAACTGATAGAATCAACTTCATACAGAGTTCCGAAACTTGGGTAACTACTGTCAGAAACTGAACATGTGCTTGACACATTTGGCAAACTTCGATTAGATGTAGCTGGAGTAGCAACCTGCAAACCAGAAGGACCTGGCGTGTCTCCAGGATTAAAATAGTTTTCATCGAAAGAAACCTTAGCTTGTTTGAAAGCGTTAACGAATTCGTTTATTTCCACCTGGCTTCCTTCCGGTTTGCAAAAGTGATCGAAAATAATTTTTATCTTGGTGCCAGGTGAGAATGGATATTTCTGCTTTGAACCAACAGACGAACTAGACACCATGGATGACTCCTCGTGCATTTCCACGTTATCTAAAGTTATTTTCCCCTCAGCCATAATTCCGAGGCAGGGAACTAACATATGCACACGCTCTAGCTCTTTCTTAATCTCACTTGCCATCATGCCTTTGTGTCGAATCCTGTCAACGTCTTCGAAAAATCCTTGAAAGGATTTATTCGGCAAACAAGTGATTTTTTCGACTGTTTTCGTCTTGCTACCTTGGGTCTCTTTACTTGCAACTCCTACAGCAGTCGAGGTACGTCCTCTATCAAATGAATCTTGTTGCATGCCGTAGAGCATCATATTCTTCTCCTGATCCACCTCGACTGCTACTGATTCTTTTGCAATTAAACACTCACTTCCACTATTGTCAGCTTCAACCAGCAGCAGCCCATCGTGGGGAAACGTCTGAGTCGCTTGGTCTATGGCTGTACCACAAAAACCATCTTTATCTTTATATCCAGTGCGTTCAGAAGAAAACTGTTTCCTCCAAAATTGAGCATTTTGACCATCTGTCAGCACGGAGAGGTCAAGGTCTTTGTTTTCGTCTTCATACTGCCATTTATTCCCCGTGCTTATTTTCAAAAATGAAAACGGTTGATAAAGCAAGTCCTCTCGTTTCGTTGTGGAGGAGTTTTCAGTGAAGGACATTTCGGCTGACTGAGATGTTTGCTTCTGTATTTGAGCAGATCTCTCCTTTGCAAAGGGAAAATATTTTTGTTTGTCTACTTCGAACTGATTTCGGTAAAAGAGGATATCGGAGTTTTCTTCTAAAAAATGGTGCTGATGTGCCTGACCTTGTGCCGTGTTAAGTGATAGCTCAGGTTTCTCGCCTGCGTTTAACGGCTTTACGAACGGTTCACTTTGAAACAATTCCTGGGTGTCTTGCGATGAGTGCTCCTTGCCTGAAACAGCTTCGTCGAAATGTTTTGATCTAAGAAAGTCAATAGAAGCACTTTTCCTAAGGTGGCCAAGCTTATTCTTCTGAGTGGCGAAACCCGCAGCGTTACTTGGTCTGCGACGACTTGCATTTTTGCCCAATGCTTTTTTCTGTACGGGCCTAGGTATTTTTGAGATTGCTATTGCTTGCTTATGAGGTGTCAGTGGTGGACTACCACGAGTTTCGAACTTTCGTAGCTTCGGTATAATACTTTTTCGCACATCTTTTTCACGCATCTTGCTTTGAGATTTCAGTCCTGACGATTCTTTCTTCTTCTGAAGTTCAACTACCTTTCTCGTGACATCACCTTTTTTCATTTCAGCTGGTTCTAGTTGTGGCTGCCCAGCCTTAATATATTTTTCAGCGCTTTTTTTCACGGGAATGCGTCTTCTAGAACTAGTAATACTTTTTGAAGGGTGAAGACTTGATGTCCCAATGTCTTCATGCTTGATACCGCCAACGTCTTTTAGTACATGTTCTTTTTTAACCTTTTCATGCCGTTTCGTTTCAATTGTTTTAACACCTCTTGCAGTATGCATGGAAGGGCTTTTCTTATTTACAAATGATTAAAAACGTATTTTGAAAACCTACCGCCTGCTCATAGTACAACATTAAATTTTATAACACATTTAATTATGTGATTACATAAAAAGATATTTAACTGCAATCAAATTCACTGTTGGCACAGTATAACTAGTGACCACGTAGTTATAGGCTAACTTGTTTGAAAGGATTCTTTGAAATTTACATACAAATAACATAGATCGCAATTTCAGAATATTGTTTTCGAAACAATATTTTGTGCAAACCTACCAACAAACAGAAAGCTGATACCTATGCATTTCTGCATTTAAGGTAAACCAAGATAGAAACAAACCTGATTATGAAAAAGACACTAGGTTCTTGATAACACAGGCTTAGTAGATTGAAACCTTATCATGCGTAAGTTGCTGGACTATCGGTAAACCATACAAACTTTGCCAATGTTTGAAATCTGTTAATGCGCCTGGCGGCCTGCTCTTCGATTGGAGGCGTTCTTGAATCAAGTAAGAGCAGCATCAAGGCGTAAAATTCAATTGGAAATTAAAAGTACTTGCTCTTTCACAGGTACTCTAATCGCAAGATCCACAGAGTGTTAAGTTCAGACTGCGACCGTAAAACACATTACTTTCAGTGCATTATCAATCATACACATTACTTTCAGTGCATTATCAATCATAACTACAAACTGACGCTCTTCCTTATGTTGAGATGTACTTAATTTTCAGCATGATGTAACAATCTTCAACGAAGGTAATGACACCTTTTTCACATAAGCCTGATATCGGGTTCATTGACAGTACAATTAAAGCACATTTTCCACAAAATTACCGATAGCATATCCATTCATTTGGTGCGAGATGTTTCGCAACAAAAGGAAACACATCAAGCATTTCCTGCATTTGAGCTACTTAACTATCTCCAGAAAGATGTTTTAATTTTTTTCCATTTGCAAACGTTTTTGGAAATCATTGTAAACGTTCTTGAAAAGAGAAAAACTGGAAACGTTTTTGGGAATCTTTTTGAATTCATGCATTTTTAGTCTATTTCACAGATCCGTTTAAGTTATACTATCAATTAGAGTATTTGAACCGCTGACGTTTATTTCTTGCAGTGCAAGACATAATCTACACATAGTTATATTTAGACTTTAGACTGTGGAATATGCTGAAGGTGTGGCATACATACACGTATAGACATTTTTTCAAAGGGAGAGAACTCCGGTCAAATCTTAACATTCTTTGAACTTAGGGTGAATTGCACTGTTAAGAAGTACAGCAATACATTAGTTAAATGAACTGATATCCACATTTCAAATTGTTTTAGCAACTTACTTCCCACCGCGAATACCCTTTGCTGCACGAAGAATTCTCTACTACTGTTTTCGCACATTCGTTGTTCTGTGCGATACGCCTGTTTCTCATACTTCCTGCTATATTTGGCATAATTTCACGGGCACGGCTAAACGAATGCTTTTTTATATTTTGTCTTCTTGCTGTATTTCACTGCACAAGGCAGCATGACGGAACTTTTCAACAAGCCTATGACGCATACCTCCAAGTGAGATCATCTACAAAGTTTCATCATATTAGGAATTTTACTTATTTTTGGAACAGTTTCAGAGCTTGGAAATATCAATCAGTGATTTTAATCATCTTTGTAAGTTTAATTCAGACGATTTAGTGTATGGATAACTTTTTTATGCAAGTGTTGTGCAACACGAGTGAGGTTTTCGCACCTAACTTCAACATGCAAATGTTTCCTAAACAACTGCAAAGAAATCCCCCAGTTTCTCAAAACGTAGCAATTGTTCTTTACGTTGCTACGACATTGCAAAAATGGTATTACTAGTTGTGAATAGCAATTTATACGTTTGCGCAGGTTGCCAGGCTTTTCACCTAGTTCGTGATTATTTAGTGTTGTGTTTTGGATTCAGTGCAAATTATAATTAAACTTCACAAGTCAATGCCATAAATCTAACTGAACGCTTGCACGATGAAGGCGGGAATATTTATTGTTATCGTAACCATCAAACACGCCCACATAATGTTGTCTTTTATGAATTGACCAGAGTGTATTGCTTTAACTCTCTAAGTATTGAATTCAATGAGATGCTGGAGCACACACATGAAGGATTTACCAGAAGTGAAAACTAACACTCCAATATCCTCAGTCTTAAAAAAATGATTCAAATGATGTTGGCGAGGAAACCAGTTTGTGAAAAGATTATTGTGATTTCATTTGGTGATTGCGTCACTTTTTCCCTAAACGTGCATCAAAAATCACCACATAGCATTGCTGTGAGTTACACTGGCTGATACTTTACTGGAATAATTCATATACAGCAGATGATTGCAAAATTTAACTAAGTTTTATTGAAGCAATACGAAGAAATCTTTTATTTTCCAAAACGTTTACTGAATCACCAACTTTTCACATCAGGCTCAGTGAAGTTTGTTCTAGCTGCCTTCTGTCACAACCTGCCAAATACTGTCTCTGCTTGCAACACATAAACTTCGCACCTTCCAGAAAATAAAAAAAAATCAAAGAAACGCAGTCAGAATTGCGTGCGCTTACAGCCGATTGCAGAAACACTGGTTCAGTCTGGGACGTCACGTCTACCTCAATCAAAAACCTGAAAAATGTTGTGGCATTGCGCAAAGTGCAAAATCCTTTGGGTCGCCTAGAGCATTGCTTCACCTCCAGCAGGTTGCGCTTTCTTCAGAATTACCAGCTATTTTCCCTGCAAATTTTCGCACTCTCTGTTTTCCAATAGACCTGCTGGAATAAAAATGTATAAACTATAGTAGATTTGCCAATGAATGACCAGGTTTCCAACAAAGGTTACAGAAACCCCAAAACAAATGTCGCAATGCATTAAACTGGTATCAAACTATTTATTTAAATGATCAACATATTTTACGCCGTTCGATAAGATCTGTACTTTCGAAAGCATTATGGAAGGTGTTTCTACAAGAAGCTCATCACATTTAACGGAAAAGTTAAATTGTTCAGTGGGGAATCATGTGTGTTTGAGAGGAGTAATAGTTTGATCAGTAGCAATTTTGTATTGGAATACTTTTGAAGAACCTTAGCTGGCAACGCAATTAGTGCAGTGAGGGCGTTGAATCAATGATGCAGTGTCCGGCCCTCAGTTAAAAAGCTACGAACGACCACTGAGTGGGAAAAGCATGGAGATATTGCCTATTTTGCCAAACACGATTGACTGAAGGTAAAATAGCTTCAGCAGCTCCTTTCTCTCATGAGCCAAATAGACACCAACATTTTTGGCGTTTCCAAAATTAAGGAAATCTGTAAAATCGGATCACAACTAAAAATTTGGCATGGTTAAATTAATCACATTTAAACAACAAAACTTTTCTCTGTCCGAGCCAGTCCTGATCCGTGCTCATCTCTGGTCTCCAGTACCTAGCAGCATCACGTACGGATGACGTTCTGCACAGGAAGCCAAAGCAGTAAAAGGCCGAATGAACGCACGAAGAAACACGCAAATGTTGCTGTGATTAGAAGCAATCTGGATGTTTTTGTTTCAACAGTGTGCATATTCACCTAAATTTTTAATCGATTCGAAGTTGTCTGACACTTTTTACAAATCTCGATTCTTTCCCAATACGTAACGCTTCTGCATGTCGATGGCTGAATATAGTGATTGGTTAGGCAGCCCGTCACAGTCTTGAGCAATCTCGTAAAATCTTGTCTCCTACTGACTTCACACCTACTCAGAACAACACAAGGTCACATATGTAGCCATGCCACCTGGTCCCTCATCGACCCCCTGTCAGAGAGGATCGTAATAGTGACTATTTTAAAACGGACAGCCGTTGCTAGCTTCCGTTTTGGGACCACAAAACGATAAAACTTATATAAATATGCGTTCATTTTACCAATCTGAATATCAATCTCTTTGTTCAGCCTTCGTCACTCGTGAACTACGTGAACCTCTCGATCAGCTGCAGTGTCGTCTCTTATTTGCAGCGCGCCTTTACTTGGGTTTGCAGTTTAATATAGCTGTTTTTGTAAAATATTACTAGCGTTTTCCATTGAAATTAGTAGTGGTGCTTACAATTGAAAGCTCTAGGTGTTCTGTAGGCAGAGCGGAATTTAGCTGATGCGAGGTCCTAGGCTAATCCACTTGTGAGGCCCCCTCTCCCACTGTTACGAAGAAAAATGGAAAGCGCTATTCATTTTGAGCTTAGCCGAAAATGACGATGTGGACGCTTCAAAAGTAGGGTCAATGAAAAATTCTATATCATTACTAAAATGCTCCACGATCATTGCGCTTTTTGCTGCCTTCGACGCGAAAGCGTTCAATGACATGGAATTGTTTAAACCAGAGCCCTCGCCAGAAAGTCTTCACTAAAGGGGGCTTCAAATTTGCATAGCGGGACTTGACATTCTAAAAATTTGATAAAATCTCCACTAATTACAGTGTTTCATATTTCAATTTCGAGGGCTTGAGTGAGCCCACCAATGCTCCCCATAGGGACGGGACTGGTGTAAACATCCCTTATGCTGTCATTAATGAAAAACATTCGAAATGCTACAAACACCGAATCAAGTAAGACTGAACAAAGCACAGTAAACAATTAAAAAAGGTTTTGTTCTGGCCTTCTTCATAACAAAATCATCTAGGAATTCACTAAAATTATGTTGTCTAAATTTGTCACTTTAAATGCACCGAATGCTTAGTGTGGGCAACCTCTCTTGGAACATTGCAACCCTTTAAATCAGTTTTAATTCGTTTGAATCTTGAAAAGACCTTCCTCCTGAGCAGCTGCTGTAGTGACCATCAAGGTACAAAAATAAGGGTCCGCAAGGTTGGATAAACTAAGAACCATTACTATAAGGCACCAGTCGAAACGCGCTTTTGTCATTTTCTTGGTGTGACCATTTTCTTTGTCTCCTCTGGGTAAGAGTTCTGTGGTTGCCACTTGGCAAAGTAGTTTTTGCATGCTATAGCTCAAGTAACGTCACTCCACAAGTGAAAGAAGCAAGGAATGAATCACAAATTTTTATTAGGAAGTCAATTTCACGTAACACTAGCATCGACAGTCCTATCATCTTATTCAAATATAATCAAATCCTATCATCTTATTCAAATGGAATCAAATAGATTCTATTTGAATAAGATTATAGGACTGACGAAGCGTAGTGTTACGTGAAATCGATTTCCTATTAAAAATTTGCGATTGATTCCTTGCTTCTTTCACTTGTGGAGTGAAGTTACTTGAATACAGATATGCGCAAGTTTGAATCATCGCAAAAAGATGAATGCAGGGCCCAGTCGGCTGATTCATCTAAAGCCTATAGAAAACGTAGAGCTTTTAATTGCTATTTAAGCTCATTAAGATCTTCTCTGATTTGCTTAGCATGGGAGAAGTACAAGCTTGCGCAAGTACTCGGTAGCAATCTGATTTCTGAATTACGTTATTAAAGTTAACGGAAATGGAAAAAAAATCGCGTCAAAAAATCTCAAAGGAGCTTTGCGTAATAGAAATGCCAGCAAAACTGCAGTATTGTTCAGAAGAAGCAACCTTGTTTTTATTTTAGGATAATGATGCTAGCAGGATGTAGTACACATCAGGGGCAGATCCAGCCGGTTAGGTTAGGGGGGGTGCTTTCAGTGATGTTCGTTAGTCAAGTCCCATTAAGTGTTCACTACCGTAAGTAAAATGAAGTATACTTCACAACACTGCTGTGACAAAACAATGGACGACAAAATGGCCAGATATCGCGAAAGTTGTTTTCGTAATTGTACAAAATCATGGTTAATAAAGTTGCTTTCGTAGGTTTTAGGGGGGGGCAATCTCACCCCCTGGATCTACCCCTGGTACACGTAGACTCTCCTATCTGCAGTGCAACGTTCAAGCTTTGATCAGGTGCATTTCAAACTCCAACAGTCACAAGTTCATTCACCTGATTCGCACGTTACAATCCGTACGATTCAACAACTGCAGGACGTAGCCAACGTGCATTGAGTATATCGACACCATAGTCGGCTGACCAACGGCCATAGTGAGATTCATGGAAACTCGTTGGAAGACCCTGGCGTTATCAACACCGAATCTGAACAGGTGAAAAAAACTAATTTTCACGAATAATTAAGGCATATAATTTTGACGAATAATTGTCGAGCTGATCATATACCGGCGATTGACTCTATGCGTACCACAGTTTGCTGGAGGCCCCTTGGATCTCGAGGCCCTAGGCGCAAAGCCTATAGGTAAATCCGGCCCTGTCCGTAGGCTTTCGAGGAATCAGTCGATTGGGCTTTGCTTTCTTCGTTTTGCGACGATTCAAACCTACACAGATGTGTATTCAAGTAACTTCACTCCTCAGGTATCAGTCCTTACATCTACAAGCAATGTTAACTTGTTAGTGTTGCAACCTCTCCGGTGGTGTTGCGTTGATTGTGTGATTCACCACGAACGGGATGTGCGCGAAGAACAAAAATATATGTGCAGTATATAGCGCGAACAAGCAACAATCGAGTGATCTCGTCGGGTGATCTCTATTGTTGCTTGCTGCTACGGTGCGAAGCTTTGCGCACATGCCGCTCGGGCTTTCCGATCGCAACATTAGCATTGCGTGAAATCAATTTCCTATTAATAATTTGCGGAAGATTCCTTGCTTGTTTCACTTGTGAGGTACAGACACTTACTCTGCATTTAGTCCAATACAGGAGATGAAAAGCCAGACCTTTATGTAGAATTATAAAGTATAACCTATGAAAGGCAGTAGCAAACACTTCAAAAGAAGATTAAATCATTCACCGGCATGAATATCAGCAACACCTGGAATTTTCATCAATATTTGTTGACTAAAATACAGGAAATGCTAGCAACATTTCACAATAACATTTTAAGAGATCTTACTGCTGGAAAGTGGAAAATGAATTCAATTACATTTCACACTTTTTCTGAAACCAAGCATTCATTATCAAAATGCTGAGTGCCATAGAACAAGCATAATACAAAGCAATGAAAGTTTGTTAACGATGAAGTATTGTTTGTTGACTACTTTACCTTCGCACGACAGCACAACTTTTAAACAATAACATGCTACATAGATTCAATTGCACCTTAATGCTATTTACATGGAAATTCGCGGTACAGATAGTGTCCGTATTAATTGGTTAGAATGCAACGATTCAGGCTCTAGCTTTGCAGCCGGCTGTATGAGGAATCTCCTGCCTGGTTCTGTTCCCATCTCCTTGCAATGATTCGGCTTGTACTTATCATTCAACAATATTTGTAAAGCCACAACATGACCCACACCAAGCGAATCGATCGCAATTTATTGCGTAAGGAAACTAGTTTCGTGTGTTACACATCTTCAGTCTTGCGCAAAAGTCGA
>JGI24022J15233_10000895_pt1 | contig 22170 bp, 15 predicted proteins | sample Ectturendosymbi2_FD_15233 | JGI IMG/M metagenome (IMG submission 15233)
CCCCCCCCCTGGTTGCGCGCCTGGTCTTGACTAACCTGATTTGCTTTATTTTCTTCCATCACTTTCGCTGTCGCAAATGCCGAATTCATGGCGGCTTTGAGGGTAGCAGGTTGCATCGATTGATTCTGCAACGTAAACAAAATAGAGTCTAGAGTTGTTGAACATTCTGCAACTTTTTCGTAAGCTCATGCAAAATTGTACTTTTCTTGGTCACAGGTTACCATATTGTATTGAATTATTTCACCGTTCTAAAGAACTCCCACTTTTGTTCTCTTTCAGGTGAGCTAACCCAAGTATTTATCATTAGCTTTGACGGAATTTATCACTAGCTTTGACGGAACAGTGTTTAACACAACTGTTGCTTTGAATCGAGGCAAGCTCTTACATGACTGTGTAGCGCAGATTCAAACGTTCCACCTGCGTTCAGATGATCAATCACTGATTTTACCAACGCCTTCTCTTGATCAACGAAATCTTGAATTTTTCCTTGACCGCGGTTTTTCACTTGAGGGGGATGCAGTGGTTTGCGTTCAGACCCGGAAAAGTCGGTGTCTTTTGTTTTTCGTGACGATGACTGCGTGCTAGCATAAAGACCGGGTTGTTCGATCACCTGAAAAGATCGCAAACATGTTATCATTATCTTTACCGCTTTTTGAGACAACTCGTTCTCACAGAGACAACACGAACTCAGGCGTCTGGCCTGCTACGAAATAGTACCTGAATATAATTGTCCTCTTGACCCACACAGCGAAGGGTGATCTAAAAACCTGGATTCCCTTGTCATAAAAGCTAAAATGGCAACCAAGTAGAAGTTGAATAAAGCACCTCATTATTTTAAAAACCTGGTTTGGCCACTTCCCTGTGTTGAATGTTACTTTTCAAAACAAATGGTTGTTTCCACGTTACTTAAAACTATAAAAATCCCTGCAAGGAGAAAAGTCCATCAAAAAGAAACCAAAGTAGTATTGCTCTTGTAAGAAATGTCCTTCACTGCGTGCCAATATCAAGTAGAAACTTGTGCTGAACAGCATCACTTGACGAGGAGCCGAACTTAACACATGTATCATCAGCAAAAGGACAAAAGGCAAATCCTTTTCTGTTTGTGCAAACATTTCAATCTTTATTAGCAATCTGCAGCTTGCTGTGCGTGACAGAAGGTAATTTTACTACAGCTCGAGAACAAATATATGCTGACTTCACAGGTTTCGCTTTCTGCAGGTTGTTCGTGACAGCCCAACATTGCTCTTTGCTGATGTCAGAGTTACTTTCCTGGCTATTCCACTGCATTTTATTGCCCAGAAAACACCTGTTCATTTGTAAAGGAGATTATTTACCGACATCTCAAAACGTGGGAACTAATCAGCCTCCATGAAGCTAAACGGTCGAACAAACACGAGACCAGCAAGACTGACAAAAAGTGTTTTCACCATGCTGCAAAATCTCTTTACAATACTTTCGATTGTATTTCACAACACTTGAAATTTTGCTATAACGTCGCAACTGCCTGGAATACAAAGAATTTGATTTCTGTTTTGCAGCTACCGTCTTTTTCAGATAAAGTATTATTTCCTTTAAAAGGTTTGGCTGTGAAAAACATGTAAAAGCATGCACGGTGTCTACACAATATTTGAAAAATTAAGTAAGGCAAAAATTTCATCAAAACTCCAGTGTACAAGCCATAGATAGAGGAACAGGGCAGCCTGGGGGGACGAAACTCACCCGCTTTTACCAGGAGGGCCTGGCCCCGCCACTACCGAAAACCAGATGTGTCAAAAAGCACATCTTGAAATCTTTTGTGTAGTATTTTGAATGAATAATGACACATATTAAACAACAGCAATTAAGATTTTTGTTACGTGTGTGCGTTCCGGTCAATTTCATCACGTGGTGGGTGCAAAAATGGCTGTTACCCCTGGAGAAAAATTTCAAAAATAATATTTTAAAATTTAAGCGGTATTTTAAAAATTTAAGCATTACCATACTCATACTATCCGTATGGGTGACAATGCGCTAGGGGGCACAACATCTCCCATTGCCAGGGCGTTGTTAACTCATGACACCATTGATTCCGGTACAGCAAAATTTGGCACGTTCTTGGTTATGAATGACTTTGCAAGTCAGACTTTAGACGCCCCACTGTGAAAGAAAGTTCCTCCATCTATGATACAAATAAACAAGAAAATGTATGATAGGAAGTTTGATAATAATTAAAATGCAGTTGGCTGGAAGATGTACCACATGCCTTGTATCTCAAAAATTCCGTGCCTTTCCCTGGTGTGTTTTTCAGGAAGCGAGCTGTTTCTATCACTTGTTGCAGCAATTGTCCGGAATTAAAAGTCGATGAGGGTGTCTGCGGACGATAACTCTCCTCAGCGTCTCTCTCACTGTTGAAAAACATAAACCATTTGCTGTTGGCAACGTATTTGGTGCGTAGTTTTTCTGTTTGTAGGCATAATTACGTAGTGTTGACGGCATGCCTGAATTCTCGCGTTTGCCGTAAACTTTTCTGCCATTTTGACACAGAAAAGTGAAAAGTTATAAGGGTTACCGGTATCTAACAGTGAAAAATAGGTTTGGTATGATCTCATTGTACAACCCTGATGGCACCGATCAGGTGTAAGAAGAGATAGATTGTTAACCCAATGTTGTACGTTAAGAGTACAGAGAGGCGTGTATTTAAAACCGGGAGAAATAAGTGTAAAGAAAATTTGTGAGCAGCTGATTTAGTTATTTTAGTTTAACGTGATGCACTCACTGAATTTGAAAACAACAGGTGTACAGGTGTAAGTATACTCCAGATTAAAAATGAATTGATAGCCTATGGCTTGGAATAAATCACTGAGGCCACAAGTGGGCGATAGAAACAAATATGAAAAGCAAGTTTTATTTTTCCTGNAAGTTTAGACATNGGAGAACATGTTTGCATAGTTANAAATAACTAAGTTGTGTAATACTCTACAAGTGGATGGTTTTTAGAGCTGATATTAGCTATTTAGTATCGCCAAAAACAGCTTCACTGCAGTACAGTTTGTTTTCGACATATTTCGATCTTTCAGTTTTTTTATGCTTTGGCGTTAATAAACTTGAGGGAGTTTTTATTTCTCTGTAAAGTTTGTGGCATCTTTGTAAGGAAATCTGTAAGTTCTGAGTGTTTATGGAGTAGACCAAGACACAAATCACTTTTACAAAACAATTATTTTAAAACACAATTTTACAAGAGCACCTTCGATTCATGGAATTCTGAAATAGTAGAAAAAATATAAGTAGCCGTGCGGTTACTGACTCTACAATTTCACATCACTTGTCACGTTGTAATCTCCTGCTTGTTACAAGTGCTACTCTTTCTTTTCAGCTTTTATTATTCAATGTTTCAGTTGGGATGCATCATGCACAATGAAGCTCCAACCTTGTACCTATAAATATTTGCGGGCAAAAATGATGTTGCAAAAGACTGGACGATAAAAATAATACAAATAACATTTTTGAAAGGTTTCGTTACAGTACCACCATCCCGAGAGACGAAGCATTCTGTACTCACGACGTTGCAGCCCCAGAAATGACTGGCAAAGAGACCTTTTCCCTCGTTCTGGTGGCTCCTTTTTGCTCCGTTGAAGGATTGTCACTGGTAACGTTTTCGCTGATATCACTTTTATTACTTGATTTCTGGACTCCAACAACGCCTGGTGGTCTCTTGATTGGAGCCTGTTTTGGCAACACTGGAAGTTTAAGTTTTGCTTGCTGTTGGTGGCGCTGGCGCGATTCGCCGTTTGGTTTCAAGGCCACTCCTCGGTTAAGAAACAACCTTGGGATCCGACTGCATTCGTTGTCCGCAGTACTGTGCTCTCTGAGTGTTTCGCCGGTTGAACGTGGAGCAATAAGGCGTCTGACTTGTTCCTTGCCGATCGTTAATTCATTATTTGGAGGCAAATCTTTAATGTTATTTTCGGAATCGGTGTCGACGACTGGTAGAAGGCCAGCAGTTTGAGTGTGAGTTGACATTAATGGTGGATGGCTTGCTTCGTCCTTTTCCGCTTCTCTCACGACACCTTTCTTTGTTGATGTCTCCACATCGTAGCGCATTTTCACTTTAGCTGTTTCGACTACTGAAAAGTTGGATGGAGCATGTCGCTAAAAATAAAAGATTTCGTTAGCAATCTTCGAAAACAAGCTTGAGGAAATTTCTTAAAAAGTGTGTTTTAAGCAATGTTTGCAATAAAACTAAAGAAACGAACCTTTGCTATAATTTTAGCAACGGAGTTTACATAACAATGAAGTTTATACGATTTAGTACTTTAAATGTAAGAGTAACGGAAACTTGTATTTTGCTTAATCGAGGTTTCGCAAAATGTTTGTCCCACTAAATAAGAAATGTTCTATAGTTCACCCACTTGCGATAGGGGTGAAATGTTTCTAGAATTCACCCATGCATTCACCTGAAAATCGCCATTGTCTTACCTCAGAATGTTTCAGTCGAAAATCTTTGCTTTTTTCTAAAGACCTCCGCGCAGCTTTTTCCCGCTGCCTTCTTAAATGTTGGGCGTTTTGTTCTTGTCTTGCTCTCTTCATTTCCAACTGCAGCCTTTCTCTTTCGCTTTCAGCTACACCCGTCTTTCGCGGCCACCGATTTTCCGTCAAAATGACTACAGACGATGTTGAGTTCGTGTTAGAAACTCTGGAGTTGTCGCCAGTTTCCTCTGGATTTTTGATGATAACTCGCGCAGTCCACCGATCAACAGTTTCCCCTCTGCTTGAAGTCTTTGTCTGTTTCTTTTCAAATTTAATCATGCCAGCCACTTCACCGTCATTGCGAACCGTTTTGTTTTTGCCGGCACCTCTAAACTTGATGTAAAAAGCATTCTTGCTTTCCTGGTATAAAAAATGTTTTTTCCGTTTATGCCGAACTGAGCCATTCACGTATCTGTGAGAGCAATGAGATTGATGGTTATTTGTTTTGAAAAACATCATCAACGGTGCAGTTTCAATTTACTATACAAGTTTAACGTGACCGCAAACGTATGTTAGAGTTGAGCTTTACATACTTAGCTTATAAAGGCTGTACTGTGTAAATTAGTTGTGTTGCACGTATTTTTAGAAGTCTTAAGTAAGTTTTGAATGGAGAAAAATTTTTCGACCTATTAAGTGTTAATTGGCCGTAAACTCATGTCTGAACCATCAAGCTTCTCATTTCTCATACAGTGATTTTTTGCAATTGCTATACATGTTGTATGACGTTGGCATGGAGTACATGTGCATACGTCAATCTTTTACTCGAATAAAGGGTTAATTTATGCCTAACTAATGCTCTGTAGGAAAAAGTGTGCACTTTTTCAATCGTTTTTGTTTCATTCTGGGTACCTTAGTAGCTTTTCCTTTGCCGATGGTTCAATGTTTGAACCGAGAGGAGGCAGCTCCACTTTGTCGCCAGCATCGTTTTTGTAACGTGTTGTCTTTCGCTCGGCATTGAAGCCACTTCCGTGCATAGTTTTGTTTTTATTTTTGTCTCTAAAATTCCATCGATATCTGAACAAGACCGTCTGTTCTTGAAAAGATCTGCTTGAAAACTAGTACAGAAGTCCAACACAACCAATTACTTCAATACAAAATCTCTGAAACTGTAAACCTCATATCAAGCAACATATAGTTGTTTAAATAACAGTTGTAACAGCAAAGCAAGAAGCCAAGCATTTTAGGATGCTTCATCAGTTTAATGCTGCGTTGAATTTGTTGTAATACCGTTTTCAGAAGCCATTTACCTTGCGAATATCGTAGCCCTGGTGCTTTATTTGTTTTACCATCAGATGGTGACTGGTGCAATTAGGCTAATAGCCTATAGAACAGAATGAATCGATGTTTGTTCAACTATTGTGGGTACGTAATCCAATACAATGTCAACACATGCTACTGAATTTTATCCCGGCCTCCTGAAGCTAAGTCTTTTTCTCGCGTCTTAATTGAAAAACTCTTTATTACCAAGCAAAGGTTTATCACAGTAATAAAACGTTTGTAGGAGTGCGTATAGTCTGTACTCTGACCAACGCACCGTATTGATTTGCAGTCGATGTAAAATTGACCATTTACGTTTTCTTCATTTACACTTTGGCCAGTTTTGTTTACGCGCAATTTATTCCCAAGTAAAATACTAGTGTTAGGCTCTTGCACAACGCAGCGACGCAACTTCGATATTCTCCATTAGTTATTTGGTGATCTGAAGTTCTGAACAACCGACAGCATTATCTCATGTGAATCTGGGTAGGTCGTTTCTATTGGCCGCCTCGTTAAGGGTCCTACCTCTACATCACCTATTTCTTAGAAGGTTGAGTGTATGTAATGTAGATTATTGCTTTCGAAAAATCGTGGTTATAAGTTGTAGCCAAAAAACGGAGGGCGTTTCTTCCTTATATTTTTCTACACAACAATATTGGATTGAAAATAACTTTGACACAAAAACTTCTTTTTATTATGTCCGCAAATATGAAATTTAGGCGTGGCTCCTGGTTGCCAAAAAATTGCATGTTGAAAGTGCATCGTACAAAAACCTGCCGATAAAATAAACTTTGCGGAAATCTTACTTTTTCAAGGACAACTGTAGCGTTCACAACGTGCAATTCGTGAAGAAATGCCCAATTTTAAAATGTTTTCCCAGTTTTTCAAAATAAGTCAAATTCATCGATATCACACAGTTACCGTTCTAATATCGAGTTCTTTTTATTCATCTGTACTTTAAAGAATTTTAGTTTAAAGAACGTTATTCATAATTCAGGCAGTTGGTTTCGTTAGCTATGTATTTCATAGCACTGATCTCTTAGGAACTGACTACACATATTTTTGTTAGTCCTGCCCTGCGTCCTTTGTACAAAATCCCTCTGCCCTTCTGTGGCTGTACTTGCTATGCTTGACAGTGTTTTGATTATCCCCAATAAAGAAGAGTACTTTGAGTAATGATTGTTAGCACCTTGAAAACATTTGCAGAATGAGTGATTAAAGGAAAATGTTTTTGCACATTTTAAAGTAATTCAGTTTATGAGCTGTTCTTTAGAAAAATAGCTAGAGAAAAAGCAAGCGTATTGTAAAACCAAGTTGAAAAATTAGAATTAGGCATTGTTCAGATAACAATAATGCTTGACTTAGGTATAAAGTTTAGCACACTCAGTGCTTTTTTCTGCTTGCAAAATGCAAACATTACAATGCGCGTCATCGTTTTCACTTCATTCGCTAAAGCGTCTGGATAAGTGTTGCTTTAAGGCAGGGGTGGAGAACCTGCGGCCCGTGGACCAAATGCGGCCCGCGCGAGCATTTAATACGGCCCGCATCAGAATTTTTGTTACCCACGTCAAAACACAACATCGCGTCAAAACAAAATTCCATGACAAGCAGACATGTATACAGTAAGTAAAGAGAAGTCTCTCTCGCTACTTGACATTGTTTTTTTCTCCTCACTTTCCTTTGGAAGATAAAAGTAGAAGTTAAAGATAATGTAACTACTTTTTACGGCCCGCCAGCGATATTCCACAATTCATGCGGCCCGCGATAGTAATTCGGTTTCCCATCCCTGATTTAAGGTGTAGGTCACCCGCCATGCAACGCTTCCAGACATGCACACAAACGATTCGTGTATTTACTGTTCAAAATTGATAAAAGATTTTGAATTTCATACGTCCTGCAAAAAATCGGTCTGCTATTTCTGGAGTGTATACGTGGAATTAACCGAAACGCCATACATTCCCTACGGGGAGGTACCACGTCATTTTCTTCTCTTACCACTTGCAAGTGTTAAATCAGGAAACACCCGCTTTGTGCGACGTTGATGTTCTCCCTACAGATAAGAAAGTAAAATGCAGTGGCGTACGCAGAAAATTTTCATAGGGGATTTTCATTCCGTGGCATACGGTGGTCATTTGTATTTGGTATGCGCTGTTTGTGACGTCATAATTTGACGTCATATTCATGTTTCCAAACCAACGTTTTGGCGAAGTTTGTTGACACAATATGCATATTCTTCTACACGCACTCTCCTTATTCACTAAACATAAACTAATAGCGCTCTAAGTTGGATATCGGAGGAAGATACACCAAGTGGTGTAGGAGGTGGGAGTGAAGGGGGTGCAAGCGCACCCCCAAAAGTTTTGATTCATCGAAAATCCGGGCAAAATCTGTGAAAACCTGGGCAAAATCTATGAAAGTGTTCGCAAAATACCTGAAATTCTGGGCAAACTAAATGAAATTAAAGATAAAAATGACGCCCAACGTTGTTTGATTTTGAAAAATTGACGCCCAACGTAAGGAGTATCACATGAAGAATTTTTTTATGGAGGTCATCCCAAAAATGATTGTGTGGGAGGAAATACACAAAGAGTTGCCTGAAAACATTTTGGGCACGTTTGGGGAAATTCGAGAAATAATCTTTCGTACTCCCAAATATTTGCCTGCTCCGACACCTATGAATACACCCAACATTACGATATAGCAGTTCATAACTGCAAAAAGATTAGGTTGCGCGTTAAAACGGGGGAGTAAAACACACTCATCACTACGTCAGGGCAATTTGCTATTGCAAAATCAGGCTACGCTAATGTCTCATCGAATACGAGCAGTCGAGCATAAGTGTGCGGCTGGATTGGCTGGCGCACACCTCGGTTTACAAGATTGAATCTTGCTAAACAACACAAGAATTGAGAATACGCATGAAGTAGGCTACGCACGAAAACTTTCGTTTTTTTTGTTATGCATAGAAGTCCAGAAAACTTTTAGTTTTCTTTTTTCCCTGCTGAGANCTTGTCAAATGCCANAATGCTTCTATGTTAACAACTGCTGTTTTTGAGCTCGTGCAACAGTTCTACCATGCTACAGAAATTGGCAATGCAGCCAATGTGGTCAGAGCATGCACTGATCAGCCACAGCAGACAAAATAAAAACATGCGTAGTTGGTGAAAGGTCTGCAAAAAGTGGTAAGATGGTTCCTGAATGCAGACGTTAACCCAGATTCCCACCAAAAGCTAATTATTTCTTTTTGGTCCATTTACAATGTTCCTTGAAATTTGCATGCAAATTCATTACGTGGTATTTGCTTTAAGTCGACAAATTAACAAGCAAACGTACACGAAAACAAATAATCTCCTTTGCCCAGACAATAAAGTTTTTGTAACTTATCAAACTCAAGGGGAGGTTTTAACCCCTATTCCTTGCGTACGCCCTTGGTAACATGTAATGACTAATGACCTGCGATGTCCTCATGGATGTTAGAAAACAGTTAGAGTAGGTTTCAGCAGCAAATCAAACAACTTCTGTATCATTATCTCGCATTCTCTTAGGATGCATACCAACAACATCCTATATTTGGAAAACTTTGCTATCTGACAAAAATATTGGAAAGTAATTAAGGCAAAAGAGAGCTTGAATTTCGGAATTCACTTTGGAAGGGAAAGAAGAACATTATTTTTGCAGCCCTAAATCGTACTGGACCAGAGAATCGTTTGTGTACTAAACGATATTTTTTGCTACCTGTGCCTTAAGATTTTAACCATACACGACCAGCAGATTAGTGAACTTATAATGCAAGCAAGCGTGTTTTACTACAACAAAATGTGCTCTTGTACGGTCGCCAATTTAATTGTATTTATAGTGTCCATCACACCAAGGTACACCCAATTCAAAATTTTTCACTTCTCCGTTTTTCTATCACATGAATCAAACACCCAGCAGAGATCCATAAGAGATCCCCAGATCCTATGGGTTACAATTACTGAAGCAAGTTCCTTCACAGGACTCGTTTGGAATGAGTGTTATACTAGTTTTTGGATTGGAAAAAAATCTTACTTGTCGTAGTAATCTGCGATATCAGAAGGTGGAATTCCAATGGTTTTCTCCTCAGGGAGGAAAGAATTCTGTTTGTACTTTTCAACGACCTCCATCAATTTGCTGGTTTCTCGAGCTTGACTCATCTGATGATGGAAAACACGTTATGTCACAGCAGCACAAGTACAGTTTTTGCTTAACTTGAATTGATTTGGCCCAGTCAAAAAACTTTTCCTTATTTTCAAACGTGAAGAAATTTCGAAGTTTAACTGATGAGTCCATGGCACATGGGTCAGGGAGTGAGGTGCCTAGAAACTTTTTTGTGACAAGAAAAAGAACACATTAATCACAAAAATAGACGATTTCCAACATTAAAGTGTATGGTAACTCATTTCATGTATGTCTGAAGAATACATTGGTGACTGAGAATGCGACAGTGGTAAACCGTAGGAGAACGAGGGATAGAAAAGATGACCAAAGATCTATCCGGGCTTCTTTATAACAAAATCAAGCTCTTGTTACGCTAACTAAAGGGTAATGCGTTCAACTAACATTGGTGGCCATTTCCTTTTCGTTTCGTTGCAAATTATTTAAAAAATAATTTTTCAATCTCACATCACAATTTTATGACAAAAAGTCTGTTTTGCATTGTGTTCTTACCAAGATACAGAAAGATGATAATTTAATTTGCTTGCAGGGCAAAATTTACTCACTCTTTCCTTTTTCAACTGTGAAAATCCACCTTAAAGACACGTAATCGTCTACAAAAATATCGTGTTTCGGGATCGAACACAAAGAAAAACGTAATGTTTATCTAATGAGTTGTTGTGTCCGTACAAAGGTTCAATACTATTTTTATAAGGTATATAGCACTTTTAGCACTGGAAGCTTCACGTCACTTCCGTCAGAGGAGTAACCATCATCGTGCTCAGTTCTTTCCTCCCACGGAATGTATTTGAACGTCACTGGATCAATGATGTCATTGCGTTTGGCGACCTTCCGAAGATTCATGTTTCTCTGGAAAGCAAAATGAATTATCAAAACAGTGTTTTTTTCATTTTCAAAATAACTTATTAGCTTTGACAGGAAAACTGAAATGAATCCGAGCAAAAATGCTTTCAATAATTTCGAAAACCTAGATGACCTTCTCCGCAGACCAGTAGCTATTTGTGAATGTAGCTTTGGTGCATCCTTTCAAAATGATCGACACCAACACCTGACAAATAGATCTGCGTGGCCAAGACGAAGACAAAGCGAAAAAATCAGCTAACTCTGCCCAAGCCGAGATTAATAAACTTCTAGGCCGAACTAAAGTAATGCACCAAAAACAAAAACCAGGGTTGATAACAAAAACTACAGGACAAAGTATAAGCTTTCAAAACGACTTAATTTTAGTTGGAAGCAAACATAAGGCTCAAAAATCTATTGACCTGTATGTCTTGATCGTTCTGCATGTTATTTGTCCTGCATCTGCACGTGGGGTTATATCGCGTTGCCCCACCAGCATCTTTTCGACTGTATTTTGGCGCTTTTCTCAGTTTTCCAACCTCAAACTTTTACATGCCACAAATTCCAAACTTCTTGCATGCTGGTGCATGCTACAATTGTTTAAAACGTGTTTGCAAAAATTGTCTGTTTTGATTTATTATAAAATCCCCAATGGAAATAAGTTCTATCAAGTTCACAGAAAGCTTTGGTAATTTTGGAAGATATCACCAAACCAAAAAGCAAGATGTTAGAAATCCAAGCAGGTTTTGAGCTATACGTTTAGTACCTTATAATTATCGTACATATCTTGTAACGTTGCGTACGATTGATACTTTCCTTCCACATTACTAGATACATTCTGGAATGTTACAGGTTCAGGGCTTCCAAAAAAATTTTTGTCAAGTCTCGAATGTTTTTTGGCAATCTTTCGTTTTTTGTTTCCATTAACTCGTGGCCGTGTTCCCTCCACGTACCTGGCAATACAAATATAAAGCAGTGTTTTCCAACTTTGTATGAACTTCCGACGCAATAATTCTACGCAAACAATAAATGACGGGCTGCATAAAAACATTCACAGATTGTTATTCAAACAAAATAAATTTTGCGCGTGAAGTTACTGGCAGCTCATTGCTGAAATAAATTTAGCTGCAAATACGTGTCTGCACGCAACTCATTTACATACTAATTACATAGATAGATTTGATCAGGTTTTTCTAATAACCTAAGATCTTGGTAATGAAGGTGGATGTGGGGTTGCGATGCCTTTGTAAATTCAAAACGCGAAACCAGGGCGTTGTGACGTTCCATTTGGGAACCTCTGAACTTTTAAGATCTTAACCTAATGAGGCTGCCGTTACAAATATAAGCTGCTTACAGGAGGAAAAGGAAAAGAATCCATACTGTTTTAATTTGCTGATTAACTGCACATCGTGTTTAAAATCAACCTAACGAAATTGAGCAAAAACTAGGACACAGGCGCAGTTTAGTTACAAAAGAGAATCGCTTCTCACAAATGAAACCTGCTGGAGGTGAAAAACCAAAACATTGATTTTACTAACCAGACAACTTAGGTTGAGACAGCTCTGATAGATTTGACTTGGTGACAAAAATGAACAGCACGTTACACGACGTACCAAAATCGCGTTAGAGGAAGATTGACAGCTTTGCTTTTACAGCAGGCACAAAACTTACGTAGGATTGGGGACCGCATTTGTCCACCCATGGATTGCTTCTACGTCATCGCAGTAGATCACGTGAGCGGCACGCCTGTTTTCTTGAGCAAATGTCCGATCACTGACTTTGAGCAATGCTGCTGTGAGGGCACGGTCTTTAGGCGAGTGGAGGTATGTAGAGCCTTTTCGGGGCATTACTTCTGTAATTCACTCTATTGCTCTGCAAATTTTTGTAAACAATAACGACATACAACAACAACAATTCTATTTATTGGCCTTAACGCAAGTACACTTGTCAATACAGACACAGTAAGGCAGGGAGGCGGCGAAAAGACACTTCGGTCATCCCGTCTGCCACCACCATAACGCTAACATTTGCTTGTGCTGGAAAAATGTCTTTATTCTATCTATGGTCAGTTCTCCTAACAGCCCGCACCGCCCATGTTATTGTAGCTGACATGATTTTTCTGTAAGCCAGTTCGCTCAAACGTTTGTATTTTCAATGTGTTATAAGCTGAAACGTGATTAATTTTTAAGCACCGGCGCATAGCGTGACCACGTGGACTTGTTCCTCAACACTCAGAGTTTACTCTAATGATTATTTTTGTAAATTGCAGAGCATAAGAAGATTCATCTCAAGCAATCGGCAATTCATCTCTATCCAACCGTTAATGAACTTGTAAACCGTGTTTTCACTCACGAGCTTAATCTAATTTCCAGGCCAATTTTGAAACATGATATGGGTTTTCCCAAAAAAAATCACCAGTTTCTTTTTGGCGGTGAAACAACGGTGAATTTGAAAAGATAAAGAATTTCCAAAATTTTACACGCTTCATACACTTCTACAAAGTGAATGATAGATTCGCATGTAGGATGCGGGGTTCTGTTGCGGTCTTGCTAACGCCCAACCCGTATTGAAAACTAGAGACGGCCGAGGAATAAAGTTTCGATTAGAGAAATCCACCAATGTTGCTTAGCAAAATTTACAAGAATATGCAGAGCTTTTGAAACACAATTTAAGCTTCCATCAAATTTTTCGGCCAGCAGGATTCTCCACACGAAACGCTTTCTTTGCTTGGTGCTTTTCTAATTGTATGATTTGCGGCTTTTGCGATGTTCTACTGCAGGGGTCTGCAAATAGTGGGCGGAGACCCAAATTTGGGTCGCGAAACCTTCAACTCTGTGTCTCGAATTAATTTAAATTTACACTTTATATTTGCCGTTAATTCTCATTAGACAGAATAAATGCAATTATTTACTGTTTTATGTGCTAAGTTTCATACAATTTTGTGGAAGAAAATTGCTATTGTCAATGGTAATCTTAAAATTGATATTTAATTATAAAGTATTTTCCACAAAATTGCATACTCACGAAATGTTTGGGTCGCGAGAATTTAGAACTATTTTTTAGGGTCGCGCCAAAACGCATTTGCGGACCCCTGTTCTACTGAACTCTATCTAGCACGAACAACATGAAGTCAAAACAAGTTTTCTCTTGCAAAATATTCTGTTTATACTTTATATGGGCCAAAACTATAATTGAGCTGATATTTTCATTGTTACCATTTTCGAAAAACATCAAATTCAAAAGTTCGAATGAAGGTCAACGCACAAGGAAAAATGTAATTTACTCACAGGTTACAAATAAATCTTTGATGTACAGAAGTATCGATAAAAAGTTAAGGCAACCGTTTTCCTTTTCTTTCCTTTCTCTAAAAAATAGTGTTGAGGATCAGTGGCACAAATGTAGCTTACGGTGCTGAAATGTATTCAAGGTCTGACTGAACCAAATATGGCATGCACTTAATGTGGTTACTGGAGTTGCAATCGTTCCGAAAGGTGCAGCAAATAATTTTTTACATGTAATGCTTGAGGTAAAGGTTTGAACGCGGTTTAGCATAATTTCATCTACCTGCAGGCGCTAAAACTTCAGTAGTTATCTCAAAACATAACGTAAAACTTTGTAGACCAATAACAACTTCAAAATTGTTACCGCTTGTGAACAAACAAAGAAATATCTTTGTTCAACAAATTTTGTTGTTGGTTGCTTCTGAGAAGAAGCTGTGGTTCCTCACTGACGACACTAATCGTGTTTCTCGCGGCAAAAAAATTGTAAGAGAGCACCAAACCCAATTTTAGGTGTGGTCAGTATACAGCATAAACTTGCTGAGTGGACCTTTTTTAAACTTTGCTACAGCTCCGAAGTTCTTAGAGTCGTTATGCCAACTTCATCTGAGTACAGCCAAAAAATGCAAGTCTTAGATTGTGCAAAATGCCTACACTATTAAATTTAGGAACTAATAGGGGAAAGATAAGCGCTCCTGGTGCTCTCCCTCTGGCTACGTCCCTGTAGTGCGGAGATTGCAGTTTCGAATATGCTTGTCATGTAATCCCACTCAAAAGCCTAAAGTGGCTGAAAGCGTAAGTTAAGAACAATCAGGAAGCACCATAACCACTCCATGTGGTGTTTATGATTAGAATGACTCACTGTAACAGCTGGATCGCAGTAAAATTGTTACAATGTGGTGAAAAACGCAAGCACATTACCAAACATTTATACTACTGATTACCCATTGTGTCTACTGGGGGTTTTATTAATAAAAAATCACCGACTCCAGCGAATACGAAACACACATTTCACTATTGGCAAAATATGAAACGTGTCCTGCTGCTACTAATGAAAAAGTAACCTGAAGTCTGCAGCTGAGCTAGCAGCATTGACTTTCTGAACTTCATGCTACTACCTTTAGGTAATGCAGTACAGGAAGAGTCAGATATCTGCAGCGAATAAAACGTCCAAGATTACAGAAAAATCCGAAATCGTTTGGGCTACGGCGATTATGATTTTTGGTGTTTGCAAATTGCAACATACCATTGAACACCGTCATTACTGAACACCGGATGTCGTGTTCAGTAAAGCCACTCGGGCGATTTCGGCCGTAAGAAAATGCAAGAACGAGTTCCACACTACCACCGAATTTCATCAGTTTTAAGCCCAAGAAAAGTCTTGGGTTCTAGCGTTTGAAAAATCAGAACTTTGCCTTACGTGTTAAAAATACTCTGCTACTTGTTGAAAATCCTGGTGCTGAATATCCTTGGTATCCTTCTCCAAACCAACTATACACAAGTGAAATTTTTCCAAACAGAAGTCCCATTAAAACATTTTCTAGCAACCATAAATGCTGTCTTGCGTTTGCATATGATCGATCTGCACCTTTCGATTTTGATCCGTCACATTCAAAGCACTTTAACCTGTTTTCTCAGCTAAAAATGCACCCGCGCATGGCGGCCTTTAGAAGGAAGACAATAGCGCCGAAAGCAAATGTTTACACATCACAAGCAACAAGAGAACGTCGACCGAACGAATGTAGCCTAGCCCTACAGGAGATCGAATATACTTGTACACATGTCTATGGCGAATTTAGAATGAATCGCATCGTGTCACAAAGTCGCGGGTAATGTTTCATACGCTTAACAGCTGAGCTCGTGATCGAACAAAATGATTCTTCACCTCACCAGCCATCAAACGTCTCGCGACCTTTGTGAAACTACGCGCTATGCATTGCTATTGTCTGTTCTTTCACTTTAGCGACATACAAAAGCATGAGTTTCGTTTAGTTGTCCAAAAAGTTTGAAAAAGTAGGTTAAAAATTAATGTTATGAAAGTCTTTCTCTATGCACAAAACGGTTCTGGAAGCTAAGTCGTTGTAACACGCGCGAGTAGAGCGAAATAAAATCAGCTTTTCTTTAACTAAATCGATAGAATTTTATTGACAGAGTAAATGAACGTTAGTTTAGTGTCCTGCAAGTTGTTACGCAAACAATGCATTCCGCCGAAACAAACAGACGCTACGGAACCTGATGGCCACCAAATTTCATTCGGGTGAGTTAACACCGCAAGAACTTACAAAAGTACAACGAACAATTCTTTTTTTCCTAGCTCTGGCTGGATTTTCTAGTAACGTAATTCTCTAGGACCTATGATAAGATCTTATCACTCCGTTTGGGCTTGCCAAAAAAGCTTTTTCTATTCCACTGGTGACGTCTGAACGGTTAATGTTCGAGGTCATAATTCGTAAGTCCATAACACCAGCACGGTTCGTTTCGCGTAGTTTCAATACCAGCATGTCTAGCCACGACACCACATTGTCGGTCTATCAGTCAATGCTCTTCCAAGGTTGAATGAGCTTTGGTAATTGTAAACGAAGACGGTCATTTTATTTGGTTAGGCTCACAAGTGAATAGCCTATCCAGTAGCTCTTTAGTTTCACAACAATATCGACTACCTTGGCGAAATGTTAGGACGCTTTGTTTAACTACTCTGTTATGCCAACTCTTATTGGGGTCAGGAGCTTTTGGAGAACATTTATTTTCATTTCATAAAAATGTTTCAGCTGTGGTAACCCAGTTCAGGCTGGCGTTAAAAAATCTTGTAGGCTGTTTAGGCTTCCGCTATCTCTGCCTGGAACATTAGATGTAAGAACGGTGTGAAGTTTTCGGTCCAAGCCAAACAAAATTGAGTATTTTATAATGACTTAATGAAGAAAAATTTAACTTTAATCTCATTCTCAGCAAGTACCATTATTATAGTTTGTTTTCACCTTCTCAAATTAATAATTAGAAGATTTAAGCCGTTCTTCAATAACTCGTAGATTTTATCGTTTTAATCTCCCTACGCCCATCATGTGATACACTTTCGAAAACTTGGCAAACAATGGAAGTGCGTACGCCTTTCTGCTACGATGACTGGACCGAAACGAAAATGTGGACAGAGAGGGCTGAGGATNTAATAAGGAGTGGNTAGTTACATNGTTTTTACTGAACTCCGATTTTTATACGCTGTACCCCCAAACAACTGTTTTTGGAAGGNAATTCCATTTTGTGCGTAGAAACCGCCATGCGCGTTTTGTATGTTTTTTCTTCATATCAAGTCATGGTGCACTTCGCGAAATCGACTTCCGATATCGTATCTGCCACAAAATGTTTTGCACTTCAAATCAGATTGAGTTTCACAAAATTTCCTACACATCAGGAAATCCAGGGTAGTAGAGTGCCCAATTTTCTAATATGTTTTCAGGGATATTTTTGTAAAATAACTCTGGCACCATTCCATTTATTTCCGAAAATCAGAAAAAGTCATGGTTTCTAAAATTTTTCATTCCATTTGTCTTCGAAAATCAGAAAAACTCATGGTTTCTAAAAATTCAAGTGTATGAAATCAACAAAAAACAAATCCCGAGGCTGTGAGATTGCTTGGATTCCTGAGAAAGGTTTGAAAACTAGCATTCATTAGATATGTGTTGCATTCGAAGTTTTGACCCTGTTTCTGAGCGTTCACTTTACCTTAGTATTGTCGATTACTAGCATAGTGTGTATCAATTTGCATTGAACAGTAGAGTTATCATCGCAGTTTATTGGCGTGAGACTAGTCAACATGGCCAGGCCCGTTACAGACAGTTCAGCCAAACCACCATAACAGTGGCGTAGCCAGGCCATAAATTTGGGGGCGGCCAAGATGTTTTAGGCGAATAACACTACTTTGTTTGGAAAAACGCTTCTCAAAGCACAAAATGACTATATTTTCTAAAAATTTGGTGGGGGCCATGGCCCCTTTGGCCCCCCCTGGCTACGTCTATGCACCATAACAAGTGCATTTACTTATCTGCGACAGGCTGTATTGGTATAGTACTTTGAAATGCACAGTATTAAGGCCAATAGCAAATAAACAATTCTTTAAACATTAACCATGTATAGGAATGTGCACACAAAAATTTCATTTTTCAACGTTAGTGACAAAATCAACTTTGTTAAGGAAAGTTGCCCCGACCATGGTACTGCGTTACCACTACCAGTACTGAAAGACTCCAATACACTGAAACCATTTCAACTGTGCATTTTGAAAACAAATGCGCTAAACGAAGTGTCATCTTCACGTGTAATTATAAAGGTCATAAATCAGCGACATGACAGAAAAAAAGTGCAACTTCACAAAAGTAAATATTAAATTTTGTTTTGTCTTCTGCAGTGAAAGAAAACGCAACTGCGAAACTGCACTTGAGGAGTCATGCACAGAAACCACATAAATCAAATGATGCAAGCTACACGGACGCTGCGAATCCAATTCGTTGATTCAAAAAACAAAAAAACTAAGACACTGCACTGTGAAACATGCAGAGCTATAAGGGCATGGTAAAGTACAGGCGGCGTATAGAAACACTTCATATTTGCGTAAAATGTTTGACACCGACAGAAGACAACAACAGTGTGCATCTGCTACGGTTTTATGGCGAGAACACATCTTCGACGTTAAAATGTTTCATCAACAATATTGCCGACATTGCATGCATGAAAGACTGAACGTGAACGAAAGTTCACCCTTTCGTTGCTACAGAGCTTTGATCAACCTGTTTCAAAAATTTTCTTATTGTCGATTCCCACCTCGCACAAATCTTAACAAAACTGTAAATTTCCAAGCAGTTCAGAACATAAATCGGACGCAATGACTGCGACGAAAGATCAGCTTTAATTTGAGAAATCACTTCACGTCATCGATACGTGTGGTTTCTGATGTTCGCTCACACTTCGCAGTTGCTCAGCAAGGTCGTTTTCCCAGTGACCTCAACTTCCAGTTCGATGACGTTGGATGAGAGAGAAACCACTTGGTGGGGCTGCTGGCCACCGACGTACAATGTGAATTTGCCAGGCTCCAAGTAGTAGTTACCTGTGCGTTGAGCGCGGAGTTGTAAGTTGACAATGTGCATTCATTAAGAGCAAAAGAAGAACAAAAACCTTTATCAACATAAATCAGTCTGAGAAATCTTGTTGCTTAGACTTTAAAATGTTCAGTGAAGTAGTTTACTGAACAGCAGGGCGTAGTGGGGGGGACGCGTGGGAACGGCGTCTCCACATCTTTTTCATGTTTTGCTTTAAAATGAGTTTGAAGGTGTTTCAAAATGGCTAGTTGTTTGGGTGCGTTCCCACACCTTTTTTGTTAGCACTACATCCTGCTGAACAGGAAGTGTTTATTAAATACAAATAATCGCATTTTAACATCCAGTTGGACAAAAATTTGTAGTCAAGCCAAGCCTTTATTTTTAACATCCGTAACAACCTAGTCAGGAAGAAAGTATGTGCAACCGCGACAGAACTTCTTTCACAACTCTTTGCGAACTGCATTCGACAAGACACACAGCACACAATGTTCCGCTGCTTTTTGTCTATTTCTCGCATCCTTTTTACTTTGCTTGATATCTCTGCTGTAGTTTCCAGGTCCTGTAATATGATGTTGTTACCTCCCAGATTAAAAGTAGTTCCATTGGAATGGAACGAGCAGCACTTTTTTATACAACACTCCTTTGTTCTTTTATGTCTACCAAACAACGAACCTTTTCTCATTGGTGACAAAACAGTGGCGTAGCCAGCACAAAATTTACGGGTGGACAAATCTTTTGACTTAAAGCGAGCATCAGTATTTTGTTTGGGACACCACCTCTCGACGCACAAAATGACAAGGCATGCTAGAAATTGGGGGGTATGACTCTCCTGGTTACGCCTATGTGACAAAACACGCAGCGACACGTCAGGTATGGAACTAAGTAGCTACTTAAGCAAACGATGTTTTCTACGAGGAAGCGTGCCTTTGTTACAAGTGCATTAAACAGGTGCAGGACAGGAAAAATGACAAGTCATACGCTAGCAATGATCGACCACACTTCCGCTATTATTAGCAAAAAAAGGTTTGCTGGTCTGGTACTTCTTGCTGCGGACAACTTGATGTCGTTTGCGAATACTAAAATTACTCTCTTTGAATAATTACGTTGGACAGTTACGGAGAATCGCAAAGGATCGATTTCATCTTCGTAGCGGGACAGTTCTTACCGTTCTTCCAGACAACGCGGGTTGAAACGGCGCAATCGACTGACAGCGATGCGACCTCTTGCGCTTCGACATGCACACGTTGGAAACCCACAAGCTGGCGCAGTGGAGTTGGAACAGACGCAGAATGGGAGATTTGATAAACTTGAACAACCTAAAACAGCAGCATGCGCTTTATCTCTTTTTTCTTGATAGAATATCAGCAAATTACTTGCTACTGCCAGGAAATGAGAGTTACACGTCGCAACCTTTCTGTTTCCAGGGTTGTCATAGTCAGTATTGTTGATTCACTTGAAAAACTGCCTGGCATTTGTTACATCACTACTCCACAGCATTTCCTTGAAGTTTCGAAACATGTAACGTTGTAAGGATTGAGGTTTGTCTTCAACGCTAGTTTCTGCACAATGCTCCCTTGCATGATTAACAAAGTGACGCATAAAGCTGAGAGGCAGAGTTGCAATAAAGCGTCTCCATGAAACTTAATACGTTGTCACATCCAACATCAGATTTTCGTTCTGATCGGGATAACAATTGTCTGGGGACAGTGGTTGGAGTTGGGAGTGCGGCCGTAACACCCCCTTCCTTAACAAGTTTGAGAAAAATCGGGCAAAAGTTGGTAAAAATCAGGCAAAATATTTTGAATATATTTTACAATTCTCTTATATATCAGAAGAATTAATTTATCACTCTTTTGAAAAGAATGCAAAAATATTAATTTCTATCACTGATTGCTGTTCTTGCAGAGTCCATGCAGCCGTAATTCTCAATTTCTATTGTCCAGTATGGTAAGGATTTGGGCTGTCATGCTGACCTGATTGAATTTTTGCCTCGGGAAAAATGTTTCGCACCCCCAAAAACATTTTTGTTCTCCTATGGTTATGACTGAAGAAATACTACGTTGGACACAGACCAGGGCCGCAACCAGCTGATATAGTCGGGCGGGGGGGAAATGATTGTAACTTGTTGTTGTACCATTTTCGGGGGGAATAGTTGTAACTTGTTGTACCTAACAACTAAACATGCTTTTGAAAATTTCGCGGGGGGCAATTGCCTGGTTGCTCACCCCCTATTGCAGGCCTGACACAGACACACGCGGTTCAAAGTGCGGGTAAGACTGGTGGAAATCCTTATTTTACAATCAACTACTACTTCCCTTATTTTAACGATTATTATGAGGCAACCATGCCCGGTTGTTGTCAGAATCGTAATGTCACAAAGGACTTGCTTTCTGCAGTCATCAGACACATGCTTGCGGCTTGTGCTGCTGTTGTAAGTCAGCATACACGCGCATTCCTCTTAGCAACCACCTAACATAAATAAGCATCGAACGGAATTTGAAGTCATAGTTATAGCTACGTCCCAAACCGAAATTAAGCATACATTATTTATGGCATTGTCAGAATTTTCAAGAAATATGTCGGCCACTTGAAAACATTTCATTGTTATACGCAAGATCTTTGCCAGCACCAACATCAAAAAGCAGCCTACAGCAACGTCTAACTACATCACGATAAACAACATTTAAAAGGCCCTGATTTTAGGAAAGCCGGCCAAGATCCCAAACCAGGCGCGGTACGCACGACTGGGTAAACACGGCCTTATCTGCCATCTGCTAAAAATTTGCGAGCCACTATTTTTGAAAATACCCACCTCGTCACCACCCACACTGTGACCAGTGTTCTTGACTTGGATGAAAAGTCTGAACAAGTCGCAGACTCCAACTGTGGTCGACACCAGTTCAGCCTTAACATACTCGAAGGTAGTGTAAGACAATCCGTAGCCGAACGGGAAGAGTGGGGTGGAGGTAAAGTACCTGTATGTGCGACCAGCCATTGTGTAGTTG